>OGTC01000145.1_pt1 | contig 46776 bp, 20 predicted proteins | sample 1574531 | NCBI WGS metagenome assembly OGTC01 (sample SAMN03295859, study PRJEB24534) | human gut metagenome | isolation source: fecal sample 2 from infant 9 | host: Homo sapiens | place: USA: Pittsburgh, PA | collected 2014-07 | reverse complement strand
TTTTATATGATTTCTAAAGTATAGTATATCAAAATCATGATGTCCGCAATACTTTGTTGGACTGTGGTTAAGAGCGCATAACAAGTACATCATGTTCATGATATGATAGGCAACGAATGGTACAAAACTGAATTTTAAAAGTTTGATTTCCCCCTTACATTTGCAAGCTTTTGACGTATTTTTCGGTTGCGAAAGATAAAATAAAAAAAAAAAAAACTTTGGAATGCTACCCCTCTATTAGCAAACTATATCCTATAGGATACAGCTAGCAGAAGATCAAGAGCATATAAAAGCTACCCCCCCCAACTATAGCCCATTCACCCGCAATAATACAACTTCCAACTCAATCCTTGCCCCCACCCATAGGCAAGCATTCATCATTCTTTATCTACCCTTGTCTTCCTGCTTATTTGTTTTTATTGTAGTTCTATACATATAATTTATTACTTAAAACTACACTCTTTTTCATAAATTCTAGACTCTAACGCAAAAAAAAGAACAAAAGAACCACTATTACTACTACTACTACCCCTCCTGACACCAGAAACTTGCCTTTTTGGTATGCCCACCTATATTGTAACAAGCCATAAAAGACTTAATAATCTACAGCAACATTACAACACTTTGCACGTGATAATTCCGAAAGGGTGGTTCATCCACTTTATACAAGATTTTATATATACAGCTGGTGATATATTCTAACTCAGAGATGTGCACACAAGGGAACATTCATATAAAAAAAAGAAATAAGTCCTACAATGTTTGTATGATTTCAATAGCATCACCACTGATTATGTAGTTGAATTTATTCTTTCCTAAAATTTACTTATTATTGTTAGTTATTGTTTCCTGAAATTGACGTACATAATGTAAGGTGTAAATTATGCAACGTGTGTTTCAATTCTTATTCGTACCCTAGTGAGACAATAATAGTCAAGTCAACATGACATTATCATTCGACATGACATCAATAGTTAAACCAAGGCAACATAATTATGGTGATATCCGACTTTTAACATTTCCGGTGCCACTAAAGGAGATTAAGTCACGCGCAAGTCACGCTTTCACACGCGTATTACCAAAATCTAATTTCAAATTCTGCGCGTATCTTCAGAATTTTAGCAACCAGAACTGATACAAGCATCATCATCGTTATTACTAGTTTAATAACCAATAGAGACTAAATTTGCTCTCATCGTCACAACCACAGCTTCAAATTTCATTTAATTACTCACACAAATGACCACGTCTCCCGTTGATAGCTTCTCAGAAGAGGAAGATGACACTGAAGTTTCACTCATTAGCGAGACCGATTTGAAAAAATTGATTGCACAACAACATTTAAATGGTGATCTGGGCTCGGTAGTAGCTTCTGAACAAGACGAGTTCAACCATCTATCTAAAGAAAACAAACTAGATCGATTAAACAACTTAATTGAAAAATCACAAATCTATTCAAAGATTATTGCAGACAACATCTTACAATCAGTATTGAGCAAAAAAGACAGTACTAATTACGAGAGTAATGATGATGTTAGAAACTCCGACGCTCAGCAATCATCAAACAAAAGCCTGCCAGTACGGAAAAAGAGGAAAACCAACAAAAAGACCGCAAAGAAAGGGCAAGATGTGGTATCAATGTTAAAGACTGATATCTCAGATAGCACAGTAGCTACAAGACAGGCAATTGAGAAATCTCAAACCGCGCATACCATGGCACAGCCAAAAATAATATCAGGAGGTACATTGAAAGATTACCAGTTGGATGGATTGGAGTGGTTGGTGACATTGTACGAAAATGGTCTCAATGGTATATTGGCTGACGAAATGGGGTTGGGTAAGACGTTGCAATGCATTTCGTTTTTGGGTTACTTGATAGAAAATGGTATAAATGGCCCATTTTTGATTGTCGTTCCCTTGCTGACCTTGTCCAATTGGTACAACGAATTTCAAAGATTTGCACCAAAGATTGAGGTGTTGAAATATTCCGGATCCAAGCAAGAAAGAGCAAAATTGCATTTCAATAACAAAAAGTTCAACATCGTTCTTACAACTTATGAGATTTCAATCAAGGATTTCAAAAAGTTTGCCGATATGTCATGGCAGTATTTGATTGTGGATGAAGGACATCGTTTAAAAAACAGCCAATGTTTGTTGATAAAGATTTTGAAAAAACTTGATGTGACAAATCGATTGCTACTAACTGGTACGCCACTCCAAAACAACTTGAATGAATTATGGTCTTTACTCAACTTTATCTTGCCGGATATCTTTCATGATTTGGAGTTGTTTCAACAATGGTTTGATTTCGATCAATTGGCAAATTTTGAACAGAATGTCGAAGATGAGGAGACCAAAAATTTGATCAAACTTAATATCCAGGAAACGTTAGTCAAAAACCTACACACAATCTTGAAGCCCTTCATTTTGAGGAGATTGAAAAAAGATGCCATCCAGGATTTACCTCCAAAGAAGGAATATTTGATTCATATATCATTAACTGAATTGCAGCGTAAAATTTACCGTGATGCATTGAATGGTCAACTTCAAAAGGGATTAGTGGAGTCGAATTTGAAAGAATTTATCAAGTATAATCACCAAGAACTATTTAAAAACTATGATATTGACTCGTTTTTGGAAAATGTCGATTCTGTCATCAAGGAAAAGTCACCAAGGGATGTTAACAAATCATACCAGGAAGCTGGCTCTGATGACGAATTTGAAGTGGTGGACTATGACGAAGGATTAGTTGACGTGGAGAAAAATTACACTCCCTCGTATGAAGAGGTGGTGAGCAAATTTGCAACTTTCAAGACTAAAAGCGATAAGCAATCAGCAATATTGAAAGCATTATACACAGATATCGTATCTCATATCAAGCATTTGAAATTGCAAGCATTAAAGATGATCCAATTAAGAAACATTTGCAATTCGCCGTATTTGTATTATGAACCATTCCCGATTGACGGAGAACACGACGAGCAATTTATCGGAAAGCTTGTGGAGAATCTGACGAAATTTCAAGCTCTCAATCAAATATTACCACCTTTGATTGAATCCGAACACAAGTGTTTGATCTTTTCCCAGTTTACCAAAGTTATGGATTTGATTCAAGATTGGCTTCACTTTCAAAACATTGATGTATGTCGTTTAGACGGATCTACACCCCAAAGTGAGAGAGAAGAACAAATCGCACTGTTCAATGATAGCCGCTCCCCGTACAAGGTGTTTTTACTATCAACTAGAGCGGGTGGGCTAGGAATTAATTTGACTGCAGCTGATACCGTTTTTTTATTTGATAGTGATTGGAATCCGCAAGTGGATTTGCAAGCAATTGATCGAGTGCACCGCATTGGCCAAGATAAACCGGTAAAGATTTTCCGTTTTATCGTGCGTGACTCAATTGAAGAGATATTGATCAGTAAATCGAGTTCAAAACGATTTCTTGAAAAATTGGTGATTCAAATGGGGGAGTTCAAATTCAACAAGATGAAACAAATGATGGAAAATAGTGGGAAGGATTTGGACGCCAGTATGAAGGAATTATTTGAATGGAGTAAACATAATTTCAATCATAGCGATTCATCACGAAATGCTACTTCGCCACAAGATCAACCAATCACCAAAGCTGAATTGCAAGAGTTGCTAGACAGATCTGAAGCTTGTTATCAAAACACTGACGATTCCAAATTCAACAATATAACCATTTTCGAAACTACAAATAATCTAGATAAATAGAAAGTTTGAAGCATCCCTTTTATTTTATCGTACTAAACCAATACGCTATATAGCAAGAGCCCTCTTTCTCCATCGGATTGCATTCCAAACCGCACTATAACTCCACGTCAATTCTTTCGCTCCTTGCATAAACCCCGTGTTCTTGTTGAATTGTTCCGACATCCGACCTTGTGAATCGGTGTGGGTGCGAACAACGTCAAGAAAAGAATCAGCATATGCGGTTAGCTTTTCAATCAAGAAGTTGAAATCCGACGAATTATACACGAGAGTATATTCAGTTCCTGTGATATTTATCAACGGTTGGAAAAATTGACGGTTGGAATTATCAATCACCCAGTTGGATTTTTGAGATTGGAGATTGTAGATGAATTGGTAAATGAATTCGCTAGCTGTGGAAGTGGAGATGAACCATGGATTACCTTCAGAAGTGCCAATACCATCGTACACATCTTCTGGATACCTCCCCAATGCAACACCAAATCGATTCTTGTTTATGGGATACCGTTGTCTCATGTCAATAATTAACCCACTTATTGAATTAAGTACATGAGGGTTAAACACATTGAACGGAACTGTATTCGATTGTGGATCCTCAGATTGTTGCTCTTTGTCGTCATTCTCATGGGCGTAAATCACTGCTAAAATTGTAGCTATATCCAATCCCAGCCGCTCACCTGATTCTAGCAATTGTGGACTTTCAATAACATGATCAAATCCAAGTGAGGCAAAGCCAAAATCGCTTTCAATATGTCGTTTTAAAGTGTAGAACGAGTCAAGCAATTGAGTTGTAAATTCTTCATTGTCCTTGAAATATCTCGACCATTTGACACCCATTTGCAACGCTTTCAACTGAACCATAGACGTGAAGAAGTGAATCGAGTCGACTTCCTCCCATAAATCAAACCCCGAGTTATTCCAATATCGACAAATATATTGCAAATCGGGTATGATAATCTCTGTATAGATATACTTCAAGTTTTGCAACTCAGGATGGTTCACTTGGCTTTCAGTTCGATTCAAGTAATCAATATATTGAATAATAGTCATTGCTCGTAACCCAGGTCCATCGCGTTGTGGTCTTCCCCATGGTTCATTGAATGCCGTCATATCAACATTAAATTTAGGTTCAGCTAGTCCCGCTAAAGTGGTGAATTTGCCCAGTTTGTTAGGCGTCCTCTGTAATCGGTAGTTATTCAAAATGTACAACTCAATCAAATTAGCCACATGATTGTGCAAATGTGATGTTTTAGCATTGTCATTGTCAAAATGATCTTCAAGGTATGAAATTAAAGTCCGCACTGTGATTGCAGAATCTCGGATCCATTGGTAATAGTAGTTGGGGTCATGTTTGGATGGCGAAGCAACAATGACTCCATTGTTGTTGATGTTTTGTAAAATTGCATGAAATGATGTATTCTGTTGTATTTCTAGCCATGCTTCAAACTTAGGTGGTGACGTATCCGAAGAGGTTGTTGCTTGTGTGTATACAGTCAAATGCTGCTGTGCTGTAGAGTCTATGCTACTTGTAGCTTTGAATAATCCCAAATGGTTAAGAATCTTGCGATACCCATCAATGATTTGACTTGGTGGCGATATTTGGTATGTCCACAAATGAGCGCAAACTAAACCATATAGGGTGACAACATTAACTAATGAAACAAACTTCATCGCATTTCTTTGATCAGTAGTTGGATTTTTGTAAAAGACTAATTGATTGCGATGGTTGGACTTTGAGTTGCTTATTAGCAAATGTATCGTGAAAGATGAATACAAATGGTGCGTCTGTCTTTGTTCTTTAATTTAAGCCACAGTTTTTATGATCTATTTGATTTGATAACAAAGTCTACCTCAGCGGCAGAGATTGATGAAAGTGGTGACTACGTTGATTGAATTAGCTAGAAGGATGTTTTGTTGTAACTTGCAAAGTAGAACGCATTTTGCATGATGTTTGTGTTTGTGTGAAAGAGTACAAATGTGATAAGGAATGCCTGATAAGGAATGCCTGATAAGGGAACAACACTCAAAGGAAGTCGAAATCTGTATAGCATTTCCCCTTCAAAATCTAGCAATGAACCACCATATAACAACGCTGTCGTCGTCCATGTGAAGTCGTTTGAGCAAAACTTTTATATGCTTTTTCTAGATACCATATATACAATGGCACTTTCACCATCAACTCTATACATTTATCTCCTTCGCTAACCAACTTTTAATTCTCTTACTCCCTTAAGTGCTTTCCCAGTTTAAGTTGAATCTCCCCTCAGGAACTGTATAATTCTCAATAGCCAGTAAGACTTCCTCCACGGTGTGGGCAACTTTAATAATCTCGCCATTTTTAGCAGAAACAAATTCATTTTTAATAGCATCTTTGATGAATTGTAAAAAATTATCATAAAATCCATCCATGTTAAATATAACAATTGGCTTGTTGTGAATATTCAATTGTTGCCAAGTTACAACCTCCATCAACTCTTCTATAGTTCCATACCCCCCTGGCAATGCAACAAATGAACTTGCTTCCTGTCCCATTAACTTTTTACGTGTATGCATATCCTTGACCAATGTGGTTTTGCCATATTCTTTGGAGTCAGGTATTGGTGTTGAGCCATCGTGATTGTCGATAGATTCTTTCAATTTAGCATTAAATGCTTCTTCATCGGAAGTAGACCCTGGAGATCCAGTGACTTCACCACTGGTGGCGCCACCCTGGTTTCCCAATTTATCACCATCGGGTCTTCTCTCACGCGAAATTAAGGCCTCAGGGATGATTCCGTGGACATAACCTCCATTAGTAGCGCACCCGCGTGCAACTGCACCCATCAATCCAGTGGATCCACCTCCGTAAACCAATCCCCATGATTTCTTGGCTAATTCTGCACCTAACCTCGAGGCTTCTTCGGCGTATTCAGGTTTGTTACCAAATGAGGATCCACAAAACACACATACAGTCTTAACTTCTTGAGTCATTATATGTTTGAGAATAATTCGTTTTCTGGTTGTTGTTATTGACAGTAAATAATTGATTGTTCAGATCTTTGAATCTGCTCAGTGCAAAACGTTCTACTTGGGACTCAGTTGTGTGGTAAAACAAGATGTGATGTGGTGGTATATTTATACTTCGGATCGTTATACAAAATAAAAGTCATTTATCAACACTCCAAAAATCATTTGTTCCGTCGGGGTGCCACATACAATTAGTTCGACATTAACTTCATCATTGTATATCTCTGCAGCTACTATTAGTGATAACACTTTCCAACACAATAGAGCAGTGGCTCAGAGTTGTCTTATCAATCCTTGACAAAGTAAAGATTGACTGCCTTGATTGTAATCGTAGCTCACGTTACCACGAAGCGACTGCTATGGCCGCGGAGAACTGTAAGAAAGTTTTAATTGAAAGAACATTCACTGGCATTGGATGGCCTCTAGGGAATACTTTCTTGTATCTATACATCCAGTGTAGAGCTCTCAATTACAAAATTTCGAGGGGGCCAAAGGTCAGATTATCTAGTAAGTTACGAAGATAAATGTATCTTGCCATGATTCGAAGCTTAGGTATATCGTGATGCTGTAAAGCCCCACTACAGAACAAAAAATGAATTAAAGAAGTCCACTCCATTGAGTCGACAATCTTCATAATCTTGTTAATCCCTTGCCATTTGTCACCGATGCTTTATTCTTGCACCGACCGTCAAACACTGTGAAAAAAGAAAAAAGAGGAAAGAAAAAAATTCAGCACTTTCAACAACTACCTCTCGATTCAGCGCCATCCACACCCAGGTTAATACAATATGAAGACCCAATGGAAAGACTCAGTTCCCGAAAGTGAAGGTGTGTTACCAAGAAATTATCTGTTTTGAAACAATACTAGATACTAACTTCTTCCCCATTTTAGAGGAAAGATTCAGACAAAAATGCAAGGAGTTGAAAAAAAGAGTGCTTGAAGTGGAACAAACTAATGAAGTTGCTACTATAGCATTGAGTAGGACCCAAGCTTCAATACGAAGATTGAGACTTGAATACGCCGTATTGATTGAAAGGCTAGAGGAGAGAGCTCATCATCTACCTGATGGGGTTACCAATTTCGAAGAAATGGCAGGTCCACCAACGCCGAGTATACTAGATGAAAGTTTGGTCAAAACGTCCAAAAATGGCACGAACAAGAAGTCGAACAAGAAGCCATCTACTGGTAAAGTTGCTGTAAATCCCTCGTCATCACCAGCTGGTGCTGGTGCGAAAAACTCGTTGCATATCGCTAGCAATGCTACAACTTCTTCAGCTGATCATGCCTCTACCATACCCGTCAATCCAGCTTTGGCCAAATCCGCTAAACACAGGGACCCTGATTTACCCAAAAGGCCAACCAATGCGTATCTTTTATTCTGCGAACAAGAAAAGGAACGATTAAGACAACAACAACAAGAAGATCCAGAAAATAACACTCGGGATTTATCCAAAGCCATGACTGAAGCTTGGAAAAAGCTAAGTGAAGAAGATAAACAACCATTTTATAAATTGTATGAAGAAGATCGAATCAGATATCAAAAGGAGATGGTAGAATATACAAAGAAAAAAGATGCAGAATTGGGTATAGTCAGAGCTGATGATGGGTCAATACTTACAGGTGGTGGTGGAACTGATGCCAATGAGGAAGAGGATGAACGAGCCGTGGAAGAACTGGAAAACAACAATGAAGATGAAAGAGAAACGAAACGACAAAAGACGGATGACAGTATTGTTGGTAGTGAAACAGAACATCACGGAATTCCCAAAAGTGACATAAAAGAGGAATCGGGAGAATAAGAAGCGCAATGATATCATCGCTATTGTATATTTATACATATGCATTGTCCTTGTAAACAACCACCTCTATCTAACCCTCTTTTTCTTTGGTTTATAATACCCATTTTCATCCTTTTCATGCTTTCTCTTTTCTCTTACCCTTTCGTGCTTTTTGAATTTACGTTTAGCAGCAATATCGGGTGCAGTAACTGCCATTTGTGATCTCTTGGCTTTACGACTCTTTCTTCTGGTATCAACCTGGTGCCTAATTTTGGCAAACAATCGAGTATACTCAGTTGTTCCAATCTTTTCCTGAACCATATTCAATGCTTGTAAACTAATGTTTATCAATTCTTCGTCGGACAATGATCGACTATATTCTTCATCTGTAAAGTTGTATAATGAATCAATAATTTTCTCTGAAACTTCAATCATACGGTCCTCTTTGGTCAACTGAATGAACAAGATCAAAAATTTAATTGAAATCTTTTTGGCAAGGCTTGTTTGATTCTCCTGTTTGATGATACCACATACTCTTTTAATCAAGAAATCATTTGCGTATTGCATCTCATCACCATCGCCGGTTTTCAACTGTGCACGGGTATCTTCCCACTTGACAGCAATAAATGTTAAATTCTTGATACACATTGTACCCAATTCATCCGATAATGACGGAGTTCGCAATTGGTGAATGAGCTTTGTGGCAATCAACTCTAATTTAGAGTTATCCAACTTGCTCTTATCAAGGTTTGAAAGTAGTACTGAAACCAAACGGCAAGTGATTAATCTAATCCATGAATGTGGATACAACAAACAATCGATTACTGAGTCCCAAAGTGAAATGTATTTTTGTTCATAGATTTGATCTTTCAAGCAAGAAACAATGGCTCCAAAAACGGATAAACTGGAGTACACAAGTTCCCAATCAACGCTGTTTCCCTCCTCGTTGAACTTTGAATCGGCAAGAATTTTTGATATATTTTCCAATGCCAATTTATTCAAACTCGGATACACCTTCATACCAAACACAGTTGTCAACATTTTGTAAACTTGAAATCCACATCTTTTCAACAACACATTTGATGATTGCTGTAACCATGCAGTACAATATTTCTCAATGAAATCTACCTCGCTAAGTTTCTTCATCATGCTTGTCAACAATACATTGGCCATTTCTCTAGATCTTGAGGAATCATCAGAAACGAGGATATTTGCTAACGCTATGAAAAATGACGAGGCCAATTTGTCCAACAACTCCGGTCCAGCTTTTAATATAATCAAATGGATAAGCTCCATTACCGATTGGCGACCTTCTTCAGTGGGATATGTCAAATTATTGACCAAAAACTTAAACAGCTTCTCCAATTTACCTTTTCCTTGATCGTACTCCATCAAAAATTGAAAATAGATTGACCTTGACATGTCACGAATTTCTTTTGAGTGGTTAACAATCATTAATTTGGCAACACTATCCATTACATCGTAGATCTCTGGCAAAAGCAAATGTTGAGAGACAACGGCCTTCAAAAATTGAAATGCCAAACCTTGTCTGTTGGGTTCCTCCAAGTCTGGTTGAACCCTTGTCAATACATAACTTATGGCAGAATCTTTTATCACCACTGTTGGATTATGCTTGATAGTAGTTGCCAAAAATTTAAGGGCTGCCTGACATACATCCAGATTTGTTGTTGGCGAATCTTTAATCAAAACCAAAGCTTTCCTCACACACGACTTTAAAATTCCTTGACTTTCTTCATCAAATGGTAAACGAACAACAATGATCAAGACCTTCAATGAAGCTAATACAACACCTTCAGCTTCAGAGTTGATTGCTGTAGCCAATAATGGGACAAATCCATTCAAATTGGAAGTGAGGAGCAAATTCTCGTGTCTTGAAATAGCCGTCCTCAACAATTCAAGAGAAAGCTTTTGCATTGTCTGCCTATATGGCAGACGATCAACATGACTCTTTGTCTTTCTGCTTAGAGTTGTCAAGAAATGCTGTTCCGATTCGCTAAGTTTAGTTATTTTTTGATTCGGGTCAGCTTCGTTTGACATTGAAAAGATCTCAAAACACAAATGCAATATAGCTTGATTCGAAGCTTCGGTATTGTGGTTTAACCCAAGTGAAAGTTTCCGAAGTACTTCATCCAATTGAACTTGAACTTTGTGATTGATTGTTTCTTGAAGTAAAAGTTTGATTGGATTAATCAACTCACCAAAATGGTCAAGAGATATATTTGACGCTAAAATCTCACAGGTGTCAAAACTCTTTTTAAACTTCACTTCCTTCATCTTGCTCGTGTAACCATCAGCGTCCTTTTCTTGACCTGCTGCTCCAAAGATGTCCTCCATTGCAATATCAATTGTCAACGAAATGGACTCATTTAAATCACCATGTTGCAACACATGTGCCAAACATTGCAAAAGGTAATGAACAGTATAACTGAGAACGTGTATTTGTGAACCCCTTGATAATGCCGTTTTCAATTCTCTAACGATAAATGAGAAATAATTTGCTCCCAACGCAACGGTTATCTTCCCCAATGTTTTCCTCACTGCATCTCTCAATTCTTCCGACCTGGATCTCATCACTTGGCACAAACTTGTTAAAACCGAAGGTAAGGCGCCCTCCACTTTATCATCTGAGAGCGACAAAATCAAGTTAATTGCAGCTTCAGCTAATGGAGCACGTGCCACAATGGTATCATCATCTCTAACTTGCAATATCTTCGTGATTTGAGGTAAGACTTCTGTTTGCAAAAACCCATCTATATCATCTTGGGACCCAACATTCAACAACGTGCCGTCATCTTTGTGATCTTTCAATACAGCAGAGATTGCCACCACCAAGTTTACTCGTTGTCTCAATACTTCTGAATCCATTTTGAGACCAGCCAAATAACGTTTGAAAATGGCCTTATATTGATTCCAACTAATCGAGCGAACAAGAATCTTGATTGATTCCAAAGCTTCAAGTCCAATGTTTCTATACCTCTCTTCGTTTGAAATGGTATATCTCTCTAATAATGGCAATATATAATGTGAAACATTGCTGCCATTTATAGAGTCGGCAACCGTACTCAATCTTCGAATACTTCTTTGACGCAAGTGCAATTGAATGTGATTTATATTGCGGAAAAATTGCAGCTCCTCGTCATCTTCAGTTCCGATCAACACTTGCAAGTCCCTCAAGTCTGGGAAATACTTGTCATGTTTGATAATATACTCCAAAACAGCCACGTACTCATTTTGAACATCCTCGTTTTCCTTTCTTATACCAATACGCACCAATGGAAGAATCATATCTTTCAACAAGTGAATGTATGGCTGAGCCTCCCCTGCTGACGGCTTGGACGTATAACAATCAACGAATCTTTTCAATAGGTACCCAGCATTTACACGTATTGCCAACTCCGTTGGATCATTGATATTGAACAATGCATTACTCAATAGAGGAGACCATTGAATGGGATCCAATGATAGATACAACTCCTCATTCACCAATCGATATGCGTCAAGTCTGTTTTCGAAATCATACTCGCCCATTCTTGAGATGTAGGCATTCAATCCAATTACAACTTGTGACACTATTTGCAAACGCTCAAACTTAGACCCAAGTACACCAAACAATGTTGCCAATGTCTCACGAACGTCTTTTGTGGATATCACCCGAAGAAGTTTAGAACAAGCTTGATACAACGGCAAAATTTTCTCAAATGAGCATTCGTAACTTGCCAACAAAGATGATAGAGCAACAAGAATGTTTGATTTATCATTGACATCAATTTGTTGGTTATTACGCTCAAGCGCAAAAGTTAATGACTGTATCAAGGCAGATTTCGTCTCCTTTGTATCGATATAGTCCCCCTGTATCATAAGAAGGAGCGTTTTGATCACCTTCGACCCCACTTCAGGATTAGTTATCCTATTAATAATCGACGACAACGTTTGAAGCAATGAATCAACCACTATAGCTAACAATGTGAAATAGCTCTCCTCTGTATCGTTCCTCTTTTCCAAAGCTGTAACGGCAAAGTCCAACACTACTGATATAACAGACTCCTTCGCGTCTTGTTTTTCCAAAAGTGACAAAATGGATTTCACTGCATCAAAATCACTGGCGAACAAAAAGGGTAAAGTGTTTGGCAGTCGAATCCAGAAACACATCAAAGATAGTACGGCCAGGGGCTGCTGTAAGTTTTCATTGGCAAATTTAGGCAATCTTGGTGCAATCAATTCGTTAGTTACCACTCCAACATACGGTGTCCAATCAAACTCTGGGCCAAGGATGTGGAAAAGCTCCTTCAAGCTTCTCATTCCACTCAGTCTGATATGTCTCGCCATTTTATCTGAAACAGGATCCTCTTCATCACTTTCACAATCAATTCTGTTCTGGGCACATAAAAGTGAATATAAGAGAGGTTCAATGGTGGTGGCCAAAACCGAAGCATGATTTTTCTTAAAGACCTCATAAACTTGTTGGAGTAAACTGATGAACCCAGTGATTTTTTTCAACTCACCATAATCGAATCCCAAGCCTGCTGTTGACATTCTTTTTCCAAAATAATCTTTGTAATTTAACTTGCTCGCTCCTATCCCAATAAAAGAGGCTATTTCCTCATCTGAGAAGCTGGGTAACGACAAAAGCACCGCATTCTTACCACCCTGTTTACTCTTACTTGCTAGCTTTCCTTGAAACTTGCCAAATAGTATCCTTATCACCAATGGCATAATATGTTGCTTGTCATTATATTCAATTGGGCAATCGATGGATGTGAACTTTGACAATTCGTCACTGAATGTAACATCATCCAAAAAGTTTCTCAACACGTCTCTGTGTTTATTGATAATCTGGTCATTGAATGCAAAGATGACATCAAGTGCTAGTTGTTGCACTTTGGTGTACGTGCTTGTCAACAAGTCCAACATGTAATTGAATAAATTCTCACTGCCACTAATCTTTCTCAAATTCTTCACCTTTGACAATAGTGTCAAATATTCGTTCTTGTCATTCTTGGACCATTTTTGGTAAATCATGTGCTGGTTTGCATCAAGTAAAAAATCAACAAGTTTTGAAACGTCAACAACAGAAGGGGCATTCTGAAGAGCTTGTAGTGTATTGGTACGAACGAGTCCCTCAAATTCATTCTGTTGAAAGCTACTCTTTGCCAACCCATTGATTGAATTTTCAATGCTTCTAAAGTACACCAAATAGTTGTTTTCAAATTGTTCAAAATTTTGGTGTAGTCTATAGTTCTTTGGTTGCCACAGTATCAAATTTGAATCCACCCCTGGCAACATTTCTTCCAAATCATCTCTCGACTGATAATCCATTAATAAAAACTCAAATGAGCATTTCCAAATCTCGCTCTTGCAGGTACTCGCAATTAATGGAATTGCTTCAAAAACAGCTTTCCAACTCGGTTGAAATTTGTTCGATAGTAACCCAAATAAGAAATTAACTGTCGTAATTTTGTCAAATTGGGTTGGTTTCACCTGCTTCAGAAGTTCTGTTCCTAAATTACGAACCCTAAGCATGATATCACGTCCAGTATCAATTGTTAACGGTATTTGCTCAATCAATTTGATTTGTTGAAACACGGGCGAGGTGGGTATTTGTTGTATCGCGAGAATCGACTCGATGAGATCGATAGCATGGGATCTGGTGTCGTGACTTGGTAAAAGTAAACACACTAATGCGGGATCCAAAAAAATTTGTGGATCATCAACAATCTTTATAAATTGGGTCATTGCCGGCAAAAAGTTCAACGATCGACTAAATTTATCAAATCTCTCCAAAATGAACAAAGTCAAGTCTTGAGCTATAGGTGATGACTTTTCCAATTTTGGTGCTAACAACTCAATAGCCAAAGTAACTACCTCTCTGCCAATAATCGAGTCTGGGGCTGTTTTTGCCAACTGTACTAGGATTGATACGTCAAAACTTTTTCCAGTGGAGTGCTTCACAAGTAGTAATCTCCAATAAATGTCTTCAAAACCGTCCAGCTCTAAATCTGCCGCAATATGTTGTGTTTGTGCATCCAATAGTTGATCTGGTATAGTAAAATTGAATCGCTTGCCTTGTTTCTCCAAAAACAAAACTACACGTTGCATCTTTTCGACTGTATTTGCATTGTTGATATACGTCTGAATGTACTTGGTTATTCCAAAGTTTTTCAATTTCTCACCAGCAACAGTTAGTCCAGCGTATGCGAAAGGAAGGAAACTCAATCCTTGATTCAAGTTGTACATTGCATCTAAGTATCGTCTGTGGCGTGACATGAGGGACGGAATACTAACATTTCTGAAGATTATGCTCATCATATAAACGAGCAACTCAGTGAGTTCAATCGAAGGATCCTGTATATTCTTGACAACCTCAAGGATCTCATCGACCACATCCAACACACAGCTCCAGTCACTGACTTTTCTTCCAGAATCAACAAAACATAATGATGAAAGAAGCTGGCTTGACATTAATAGCGTGAGGTCACTGCAACTAGATTGGACTACATCGCTCACGGCCCCCGATACCAACTTGTAAAACTCCTGACACGAATTTTGCTCTCCATGATGCAAAACATCCAACAATATATCCGATACCAATGATGTAACTTGAGGCTGATACTCCTGTTTGATTTCGGAAATAATACATTCCATTAATATCGTCAAAATTGTTTTAGACTTTGTGTGGAATGACCCTCTCGTGCTCTTCATGGACTCACTAAACAAAATTTTTAACGATTCCAGGTAGTGCTCATTGGACTCCACTGTTTCAACGTTGTCATAAATGGCATGGTGAATAAACCTTCTGAGAACGTCGGCATTCAGTTTTCGAACAAGATATGAAAGCGCTTCTGCGCAAAACCTCGATATATAGGACCTATTTGTCAACGTCAATAGCGGGAAAAGTCCAGAGAATGTTGGATGCAAATCTTGAGTCAATATCTTTACCAAGTACTTGAATGCAAATGCCAATGTGGTGAAAATCCAATTCAAAGCATTGGATGTATTCCTATTATTTTGTATGTCATTTGGACTTTGCATCAAAACCACCTCGACTAACAAACCCAATGTTTTTTCGTAAAAAGGCATAAAATCCGGTCCCAAATCATGTATAAATTGACTCAATAGTTCCAAACTGGGTTGAAGTGAGTGGATGTCGTTCTTGTGAATCGCTTGATAAATTTCTTCATAAATCCTCTGTTTGTGATGTAGCACTTGCGGCAAGGACTGACAATAATTTTCAATGCTTGATGATAAATCAGTGAATGTACCCGATAGATTAAGTTCATTCCAGTGTTCAAGTGTCGTCAACAAATGAGATGATTCTACTTCATCGTGAACTCTTTTATCGAGTCGTTTGTTTGGTTCAATCTTGATGGAATCGACTCTTTCTCGAAATGAAATGAAAGCATGTCGTCTCCCTGACTCAGTAGTCTTGTTCTTCGGCATCCTTTGGAAGCTAATCTGAACAACGAAAGTAAAAGTATATGGTACAAGTACAAGTGTAAGTAGAAAATGAGTAGTAGTGTCTGTATGACCAATTTGGTTGTAAAAAATTGAAGAAAAACCGAAGAGCATCTCAAACAAAAAAAAAAACAATAGAAAAACTAGACAGAAAAGAGAGTGAGAGTGAGAGTGAGAGTGAATGAGAGACAGGTTGCTACCAATTGAGATCATGCGAATCCCGGTCAATAGAGAACAAACAACCCACATGTTTTCATCAAGAGGAACATACCACACAAATCCAAATACATACATAATCATTTGCACACCTGTTCAGGTTACACTTTACCAAATACAAGTATAATTGGAATATTGACTGTATAAGCTGTTTCTACAATTCTACCATTGCCGTTTAATCGACAATAGAAACAATGTCGCAACCAGATGGTGATGATACCACACCACTACTATCACACAATGATGCTCCAGAGAATCCCTTAATTCTAGCAACATCCAGCTCATCGAACACGAAACCAAACACAAACACGAATACAACGGATGTGTCATTGGCGAAGAAGAAGCAAGGTACAAGTACTCCCACTGTATCATTAGGCACAACTACAAAAGCACACTCCAAAATGTCTAAATCAAACAAAATAGGATTACAAAGAACAAGTAGAACGTCACAGAAACTAAAACTATTACCAGAGGACCCTAATTTGGATGACATTACCAAGGGACAAGTAACTTCTGGTGATGACGATGACGATGACGACGATGACGAAGGAGATGATATTTTTGCAACACGACCAACAAGAGTTTATTCTCAAGTAAAACGAATCACCAACGCGTTTGCTCGTAAGGATGCTGAGACTTTGGGAAAACTGCATAGGGATTTATTGCCCAGAGTCACGGCGTATTGTACTTGTGCATCGTACAGAATGAAGGATTTGTTAAGATGGTTAAAGGATAGGAAGAGAATTCACAATACCAGTCCTAAATTGTTTGATGAATGTTTGTATACCCCATTTACGTATAAGGACTGGAGAAGTGATAGCAACAGCAATAGCAATGGTAATGATGAGGATGGCAATGGACATAAATTGATTAGGTTAGCTGACGAAGGTGGTGAAATCGACATGGGTAAAAGGTCTGATTTATTTGTATTTGAATATGGTGTTGTCATCATGTGGGGATTCACTCAAAAAGAAGAAGCTGCATTCTTGGAGGATTTGGCCAAGTTTGAAAGTGAAAAACTATCGGCCGAAGACATTCAAATTGAGGAGTTTAACTACTACATTACTAAATCTTATCAACCAAGGATATACAATGATTTCATTACATTGAAAGATGACGAAAACTACATGTTGAAACTATCGATATCTCATGCACTTGCCCAATCAGTTAAAATATCTTTATTTGAAGAATTGGTCGACAATACCATTGAAGATACTCAAGATATCCCTCAACAGATTGCCCATACCGGTAAAGTGGAAATGTCAAGGGACGAAATCATGAAGTCTATTGGAGAATTGTTCATTTTAAGGATCAACATCAATTTACACGGTTCAGTATTGGATTCACCAGAACTTATGTGGGCTGAACCTCATTTGGAACCAATTTATCAAGCCACTAGAGGCTACCTCGAAATTAATCAACGTGTTGAATTGTTGAATCAAAGATTGGAAGTTATATCGGATTTGTTGCAGTTGTTGAAGGAGCAATTGGGTCACTCGCATGAGGAGAATTTGGAGTTTATCGTCATTGTTCTTGTTGGGGTTGAAGTTTTGGTGAGCATTGTCAACATCATTGTTGATGTTTTAACATACAAGAAATAGTTCTTCTTTCGCTGGTAAGGAAACAACAATTAGTTAAATTGCATTATCGCGTATTGTAGAGAAGAATGACAATAGTTTAGTTGCATTATCCCACAGAGTAGAGAAGAATAACCGTTGGAGCGCTTGGTCGTTGAACCAACCAAATAGTGCTTGTACCCATCGAAGTCTACAAATCTCAGAGTAAAACAAGAGAGTTTGATTAGCCAAACCTAAAACTTTTGATGCTATAACCTGAATATTTAGATCTATTGCAATGCACATGTCAGCGTTACCCAAGCTCCGCCCTGCTCTCCTTTCATTTTTCCTTCTACTAAAAGTCTCCCCTTCTCTTTCTTCTTCTTATTCCGTCTTGAATTTCCCTTGAGTGGTTCCGTTTTGAATAAACTTGAGAAACCTCACACCATACTCCTTTGGAGGTATTGCAGAGATAGTACTTCGTGATTGGCCAAACGATCGGAAAAATGTCTCCAATCGTTTCCTCACTGAATAATAAGTCAAACAATCAATTATCCCAAGATAATATATTTCTGGTAACGGTTGGTCACGTTCATTTGTTGCTTGTATGCCACCATCTTGTCGATAAAAATAATTCAACCGTTCAGTGGGAGATGAATCTTCTTCATAATGTTCCCAATTGCTATGACCAGTTTTAGAATTGCAAATCCCCAATAGTAATGAATAGTCCATTATTCCATTTTTGATTAAAAATTGAACATCCAGCTGCAATTGCTTGAAAAATTGCTCGCGAATCTCTGGACCAAATGCAATCTTTATTTTCGATTCTAGGAAATTGTTATCCTTTAATGTTGACTTTTTCCCCTTCGTGATTGGAGTATATCTCCCAGCTGTGCTCCCTTTCAAATCAAAAGTCTGACTCAATATGGCATTGGGTGGGAAAAGATTATTCATAATGACAAAATGATGAGTTCTTGACTTCCCGGTACTTGTTCTCACTTTTACTCGATGTAATCCATAAAATTGACTAATCAATGTATTCTTATTCTTGCCCACATGATCAACATATGATTCCAAAATCTTTTGTAAAAATTTAAATTCGTTATACCTTAGTGTCTTGATGATATAGACGTTATCCTTGCTGAAATAAAACAATGAACCTGATTTACCCTCTGATTTGATTTGCGATACAATTAATTGGCCCGTTATAGATATAAGGTAATTTGCTTGATCGATATTGAATTGGTCTCGAAGCCAGCGGAAAACTTGAGGGGCATAATCATAAAAACGAAAATCATAATTCAGGGCTGGAGTAATGGTATCATTATCCTGGAAAGTAAATTTTTGTACTTGACTGAAATCAGCTGATGTCAACTTGTGAACACCCATTGCTTTATAACTAACTGCAACTCTGATTCCCGTCAACATACAGTAAAGTACCTTGTATGTCTCTCCTTCTGCTCTGCTGGTTGCCTGCTCCTCAAGATTCTTAATCTGTAAAACTCTCTTTTGATGCACATTGGATTGCTCCATCTGAATTGAATCCGTGGTTGTTGATCTTGGAAGTCCAGCACGTTGTTGTTGTTGCTGTTGTTGATGATGTGTTTGGAGAGCATCGTTGGTACTTACAATCGATTCCTTTCGCGTATCTTCCAATTCCTTAGGTAATAATGATTGCGGTATATTCTGAGAAGTCACCGGTTGGGGGTGAGGTTGAGATATCGATTTTACTATCTCGTCTCCTTTAAACACCCATTTTGTGTCACTGCTTTGCCGGTGATGATAATCCTTGGGTATTGTTATTGGATCCGATTCAATAATGTCGGAAAATGTCATCAAATCATTCAATTTTGGTGACAAGTGAGTCTCCACTTCATCATCTTTGTGCTTGTTGTCAAAGTAGTAGTCAAATGACGGCGGTGAAGTAGCATGAGTGTTTCTACTTTCTGACAAATCGTCAGAATTAGCTGGGGACTCATGGTTTGACTGTAGTATTGTTTCATGTGACATGCTATTTTTTGATTTGCTTTTGTATCCTGGTGTATGAAGATGATAATCATTCAAATCAACTTCAGTGGATACATGCAACATGTTGATGCTGGTAAGATGAAATGACAGTTGCTGGTTGTAAAAGGGATATTTTGTACACTCTAGTACTCTATTTTCCTTCTTCTTTCCTCAGTCTATTTTTTTTTTGTTGACGATGATCAGAATGAGCGGATTGTACAAAGTAGTAGTAGTAGTATGTTGTGTGTGTATGTTTATGTCGTATTGGTCAAATAAGCAAACTTGTGTTGAGCTCTGTTTACCAGCTTAGATAGCACGGTACAAGGTTTGTTATTGCCAAGGATATAGTAGGTAGTTAATATAACTAAACAACTCAAAGTGTAGTCTTGTTGCTGTTGTATACGCTTTGGAAATGATGGCTTGAATAGAAAATGAAGAAAAAAAATATAATTTTTTTTACTTGCATTACACAAAGTTAAGCACTACACTATTTATCGTCAAAAAGGGTGTATTGTACTGTAAATCTAGAAGAGAGTTTCAAGTTTTATGTTATGCCAATCAACAACACCGTGTTATAATCATTGGACTTGAATAAACACTTTGCTACAACACAGTAGTAATAACCAATATGATTACACCACAGGGCACATTGAGAATACTCCTGTATTTGATTGAATAGAATACTTAGTGGCATACAACACTGATGTCCATTTTTCAATTATTGCTTATGCCCGAAAGGGGTGGGAGGAGGTACAACTTTTTGCACAAGGCGTTTCAAACGCGTCATAGTTCTGAAAAGCCATTGGAAAGGCAGAAGGGGCATCAAAGCTTATTGAGATGTGAGAGATTAATCCTCTCTACATTGGTTGGGATAAACCTTGTTATTCGTTGATGCGATTTGTGTTCATCAACCAAAGATACTGCTACGCGTCTTTACAAATTGTACACTGAGTTGGGACTATTAGTCTTCAAACAAAAGAAAGTGTAAATGTTGGGGAAACTAGTAGGAGTTGTTGCAAGGGTATCCCCACAAATACAATGTCGAGCCTACTGTCTATAGGGCCCCACAACAACTTGGTGATTGAGAAGATCTTGAAATCAACTACGCGATTGCGACACCTTTCGAGGCCGTATTTACACTTGATGTGTTGCTGATTTGGAGAAGGATCATGGAGTTTAAACACGTGATTACATTAATGGAATCAGTGGAACCATTCAAGCTAATTGTAAAATGGTTGGAAAATGCTATTTGTGGAATGGAGATTGTAACCAGCTACATTGTCATGGGAATTAGTGGTCTTCACGGTTAATCTTAGGCAAGTGAGGAGGCTACACGATGCGTCTCATAGTCCACGAGCCTATTGTTGAGGGTCTAGTTGTTGATGCTTTGAAAGACATTGGCCATAATATTATACGGCGAAACTAAGTTGTATTTGTAAAGCTGATGCGAATGCTGTGCAATAAAGGTTTCAGTTACAATACAGTCAGTATAAAATACGCAATATGAATGATTTGTTCTATATATATGTAGATAAAGATTGTGAGATTATTTTCATGTCATTTTTGTATTCGTGTGAAGTATTTAAAGTAGTCACCATTTGGTCTTGTGAGTTTGTGTGTATTTTTGTTAGACGTGTAACCCTCCTCTCCACCTGGAGGATCAATAACTGATAACGCCGTACAACCCTTATGGGCTTCTAGAACAATAGTTTGTTCTTTTTCAGTTTTGGGTCGCGTGTATTTTTTTTTTACATTGTCTCGGACCGGTTGCTTTATATCTATCCGATATTTCATCCAATTTTGTTTGTCTCTTCTCATCGGAATATGTGTATATTACTTCATTTTTGGCATTGTTTCTTGTAATTAGGATTTAGTGCCGTATATCACAAATAAGTACATATTCAATACATCCATATACGGAAGCTACCGCAACAACAACAACAACAACAACAACACACACACACGGAGTTAACAAGGAGTTAACACTGTGGCTCTCGTGCGTGCATTGTCTCTGTCTCTCTCTCTCTCTCTCTCTCGCACTTTTTTTTTTTGTATGTCGTTTAGACGGCTTAATCTGATTGAATTTAAATTAATAATTTTACTAATTCCTTTCTTCACACATATCACCATCCTTATAAATTGACAAGAAACGACCTAAAAGAATAGTCGCTGATACTTTGTGCATCCTTATACATTTCCCATCACGATGACGATTCTCAACAAGTTTTTTGGCAAATCAGGTCAACAATCAACTGAAGAACAAATCAAACATTTAGGATTCGAAATCAGCACCTGTCCAGAAACATGCGACGATTGTACTTCCAAGTTCCCTAAATCATTATCATTTGAAGAATCAGACAAGCTTTGGCAGTCTACAAAACCATATGGGTTGCATTTGAACGTGTCAACAGGAAGAACTGATTGGCCGCACGATGCAACTGGTACATCGGGGACATTGTCTCATGCAGTAGCATCATGGGCTTCTAAGCACGGTGACACCCCAATAGGCACCATCAAAGTTACGTGTTCATCCTTTGCTAGTGACGAAATGTTCACTGATGAAGATTACATCACTGAGCAAACTGGTGATGTATTGGTGCTTCCATACTTTCTATGGATAAAAGGATTGAAAGTATCTGAAGTTGATAAAGTCTTGACAAAATTGGTCAGCATTTTATCATCCACTGACCATGATAAACTACAAGTGAGCGATATTCAAGCTCAAATCCCACAAATAATTCCTGACGTTAACAAGGCATACATTCTTCTATGTTCCCACCGTACAAGAGACAAGAGATGTGGAATCACCGCACCAATAATGAAACGAGAAATGGAAATGTATCTAAGAGAGTTGGATTTGTATCGTGACATGTGTGATACATCACCTGGTGGAGTAAATGTTGGGTTTATAAACCATATTGGTGGCCACAAATATGCTGCCAATGTTATTATTTATTTAAAACTGTCGGGGAGAAACATTTGGTTAGCGTTGTGCAAGCCTAACAATGTAAGACCAATTATTGATGAATGTATTTTGCATGGAGGTAAAGTATGGCCGGATAAGGTGAGATTAGTTCAAAAATTCAATCCAATAGAGTGGTGATTTGAAAGAGAACTTGTATATATCGTGCACAATGGAAAATTATAAAGAAGCAAACCGCTCACCACTGAATTGATAGAGAATCTATGGCATTTATATTGATCTCTTTGCATCTTGAAGCCTCCACATTCTGCATCTACGTCTCGTTTATTGTCTATACTCGGGTCTATATCCGCAACAGATTCAAGACATTCAATCTCTGTTTCAATGAGTCAATCGTAACCCCACTCAACTTATCAACATCTTTATTCAAAATTGACCCGATTCTATTGTACTCCAAATTTATTGCATTGGGGTTTATCAATAAACTCTCAACAACAGACTTGTAAAAATCAACAGTGTCGCCGCTAACTTCATGCAACTTGGTAATCACCTCTGTGTAATCGCCATTTGCCCCGGCAATCAATTGACTAATTTCTGAAATCACGCCGGCTCCTTCTTTCAAATCTCCCGTGCTATCACGCAACGTACCAGTAAAATCATTAATCAAGTCAATCACTTTATCAATTCGTCTCAAGTCTCCTTCATACACAACAGCATTGTCCAAATTACCATCTTTAACAAGCAATAATGCCGGTAATCTATTGACTCCATACTTGTCAAGCACTTCTTGTCCACTACCTTGTTCATCAACAGTCAATGTGGCAAACAAGATATTTTTGTTCCTAGCATAAACAGTGTTTGCGATTCTATTGAAAATACCAGCAAAGTCTTTACAAAATGAACACCAACTTCCTTCAGCTGATACAATTGCATATGGAGTACCTTGAAGTTGTTGTTCAAACAGATTCGGTTTCAACGACACAATTGCGTCTCCAATTTCCTCCTCTTGTTGCACAACTTCTTCAACCTCATCTTGTCGTGATTTATCCAACCTTACACCACTGAATTGTTGAATGAAATTACTAAATGCTTCAATATCTCTAATTCCATCAAATTCAACGTGTTTTCCTTGATCATCAAACATTAGCAATGTAGGATACCCAATTTCAACATACTTCTTGCTCATCTTTTTACCATCCTTGTCGCCATTTATCTTGACCACTTGGATCTGAGGATAGTCTGCAAATAAAGTCAGTAGTTGATCAACTACCGGTGATAGTTTTTTGCAATGACGACACCAATCGGCATAGAAATCGACAAAGGTGAATTTCCCCGATGCTGTGACTATTTGTTGGAAATTTTTATCGTTTGCTTGTATTACATTGGATGGGGAATACGCTAAGGCTAACGAAATTAGTGTGAATAGTAAGAGCGTTATTCCCCTCATTGAGCTGCTATTATCGACAGTGTAAAGCTCTTAGTAATCAACGGCAAATTTTCAGTCTGCGGCACTTTTATCACCAGTGGTTGCTACCAAGTTGCCTGAAATTTTGGGAACTTCCTTAGCTTACCACGCAGGTTAATATCAACTTGAATTGCCATAACTGTTTCCGTTCCCTCAAACCTCCACTACATCAATCCTTAAATAAATTTATTTCATGAACATTAATCTATTTATCGAATAAAAACGGTGCACCAAAACTTAACTTCATCCCGTCACCGCGTACGCGGCCCCTTTTAATTCTTTATAGCCTTTTTCTCAGCATTAGCTTCTTTATCAAAATAATGATACTTGGTCCACCTAAACCCTTGACCCAATTGCGCCAACTCATTAACAAAATGACATCCAAACAATAAGTAATTCTTGGGAATAACTGCCAACGAATACCTCATAAATACCAAACTGTACAAAATCAATGATCCGGTCATTGGACCACTAATGACTTCAGGATCTTTTTTCAAATCCATTATGGCAGCAATAGGGATACCGAAATTTGATACTGGACCCCAGAAATGGGTGGTGCACATGTATTTCAATGTCTTTTTGGAGAAAAGACTATCGGCAAATTTTTTGAATGTAGACATGGTTCAGTGTAGAAGTTGTTGCAGTAGTAGTAGGTGCTTGCTTAATTCCTATGTGGATTAGTTTTCAACTTTTTAGCTAATAAATTTGAAAGTGGGGAACTCGGCTTCGATGTATCTGCAGTTGGAGTCGTGAATGGGTTCAAGTGACAGATCTTGAGGAATATGTATGTGTAATTGTATATCGATTGCGAAGTAAGCTTAAGCCAGGTGACTATACTCTCGTTACGTGCTTTATATGATATATACTCAAAAATGAGATTGGTAGTTTTTGTTTCGTTGGTGAGTTTTTTCTCTTTTTTTTTTTTTCTGCAGTCTCTGCAGTCCTTGCTTTTTAGCGGGTAGCAGCGTAAAAAAGTGAGAGACACACTTTGTAACTCCGATATGCAATCCTGCATGAGAGAAGACCACCAAATGTGTGGCAAGGGCACCCAAATGTATCCACCAAAGTGCCCCAGTTGTGCGTCCGTCATTTGGCCCATATTTGAATAGGTGGTTCGTTTTTGAGTTTGGTTTATCCATCGATTGCTCCAAGTCTCTTGTCGGGGTGGGGCGTCAATTGTCACCCCCCCACGCAACCTCCACTCAAACCTCTCGGTTGCAAAGTGAGACAATTTTTTTCCCCAACAAATTTAAAAATAAAACGGTGATAAAAAAATAAACCACTCAGAGTATTGCTATTACGAAAGATTGTCAACAACACGACTAAACAGTACGACTGGTGTTCAACTCAAACTATGTTGCACATCTCCTTTCACACATTGCCTACGTATCTCTACCTTTAAGCCATATGTAAACTGTATTAAAATCATCTACACACAGTAAAAAGGACCCCATCTATCAAAAATAAAATAAAACAAAGACTTTGAAATCATAAATTATCGTAAAAAATATCTCTCTCTCATAAATCAATCACTCTCAAAAAGCAAAACTTTAATTCTTATCCTGGGTTGGTGGCTGCTTGTCTCCTTGACTGAAACGAACTTGATCGCTAGGGAATTGTTGTTGGTTGAATCCTAATGGTTGTGGGAACATGTATCCACCACCCATAAAATTTGGCGTGGGGTGTTGTGGTTGTGGTTGTGATGTGGGAATTAGATGTTGTTGTTGTTGTTGTTGTTGTTGTTGTTGTTGTTGTTGTTGTTGTTGTTGTTGCATCTGTGAAAGTGGAGGCAATTGCTGCTGCTGCTGCTGTTGCTGTTGTTGTTGTTGTAATGTAGGTGTTGGAATAGGTGGAGGCAAACTCGATGACATTGGTCTACGACCACCAAAATTCAATCCGGCTCCAATATTTGGTGTACCTGCTGCAGAATTGGCACCACTATTTGGCGTTTGTCTCATACCTTGCATATTGCCAACATCATTCCAATTGCCGAAATTTGAACTAAACCCAAATAAATCCGATGGTGGTCGAGACATGAATGGTCTAGTACTACTAGCTCCAAATAAAGGCGCCTGGTTGGATGGAGTAATATCATTTGAATCGCCACCAGTTGTAATGGAAGTGTTTGAGTTTCTTTTATCGTCATTGCCAATTCCAGTATCCTGGTTGTCATTCAAAGGTGCATATTGTTTAAATCCAGCAAGGGTCTTATTCTGTCTGGTTTCGTCGTCAACATAATACTGCATCGCGCCATCAGATTCAGTTAACCAAAATGGATCATTCAAATGAAATCCATTCAAGTATTCAAATTGCGATGGGTCACCAAATGGATTGGTATTGAGCAAGTATGACAAATTACCTCTAGCAGTGGTGATTGGTAAATTGGAATTACTGATGTTGTTACTATTGTTGTTGTTCTCTGGCGATGATGAGTATGTTCCAACCAACTGCTTTTGTCTCCTAACTTCTTCAGCAACAGTGCTATCCTCTTGCTTCTCATAAAGCAACTTGATCAAATTCAACACTCGGTTTATCAAGTAAACCATGTTGGATGACCACATTCTTGAAGTTGTAATATACTTTGTAGACATCCTTTGCTCAAAATGTATCAACGAATTCAAATTACTTTCAACCAAACCAAGAAAGTCATTGTTCAATACCGAATCATTATCATTGGCAACAAAATCTTTGGACTTGTAGTGCAACAAGGTGAAAACAACAATAACTCCCTGACATATAAACGAGTTCAAAAATGGGAAATATGACTTGAAAAGCTTACCAAATTTGACAGGACCATTAAACATCGATTCATCATTAGAGTCGACTCCTCCGGCAAATCCCCCTTCTTGGAAATTTTCATCAACACAATGTTTCAAAAACCCTTCAATGAATGTGTTTAACAATACCAAAAACTTGGCCACTGATTCAGTTTGGTGTGTCACAATTTGATCATAGCCCTTCAAATTCTCAAACTTGCAAATAAAAGGTTCATACAATTTGGCATTGTTGATGTGCAAGATGATGAGGTCGGCCAATAATTCCAAACTTGTAAAATGCAATGGGCGTCCGGTAAAGTCATCAATCATCAAGTGTTCAATCACGTTGGTAGGTCCCAACATTGCTTCAGCTGTGATACTCTCATTTATCAGTGATGCATAAGCACGATTCAATATTTCAATTTCGCGATCAAATTTGTGTGATAAATCAAGTAAATCTGGCAACGTAAAGTCAATCATGAAATTTTCAATCAACATCAAATTTGATAACCTCAACGATTCGCAAACACCTACTTTGAACAAAATATGAGCTCTTTCATTAGGGATATCTGAACCTAATCCACTATTAGACCCATTCATACCGACTTGAACTGAAATTGGGTTTGGTCTTCCAAAAATCGAACAAATCAGCGACACATAATATTTCAATGCAAACCATAATCTGTAACGTGTGACATCCAATCCTTCATCTTGACCCTTGTCGTCTTCTTCTGATCCTGAAGACTCCTTTTTGTCACTCACATCTGAATCTTCAGCGGTGGCACTGATCAAGTTCTTAAACTGTTTGCCAGGTTTGACTTCTTGTAAATTGTAGTTGCCCATAATGTGTAAACCGATAGAATAAGAAATTGAGCAAGCATGAAACATCATTGTCCAGCACTCTTCATACTTTTGTTCCAAAAAGTACCACTCGGTGCACAAAATGTATGATTGAATCGACAACAAAGACTCTTTTACCAAGTTGTGTCTCAATCTTTCAAAACCTCTGTGCAAAACGTTTCTGGTCAAATACTTTCTGTACTTTGTGCAAGTGTTGACAGATCCAGCTGGTAACAAATTCAAATCAACAAAATCCTTTGAGCTGAGTCTTTGAACAGATAAACTCAAAATCATATAGATCAACATCATATCGTCATCATTATTCCAATCTCTATCGTTAATATTTTCGTAATTGTTCAAAAATCCAAACACATGAGATGCCGAGATGAATGTTCTATAGTACGGACTTCTTTCAAAAAACTTGTACACCAAATTCATAATCACTTCAAAGTTTAATCGAAAAACATCACGATTAGTATCTGAATCAGTACTGATATCCGGATCCTCATATTTCAACAAGTATGATGGTAAGATCGGAAGTTTCTTTTTTTTACCACTTCTCTCCACCATCCGATTAGATTTGACAGATTCATGCGCTTGATAAGCATCAATATCTACCTCCCAATTGTTTGACCCATCACTTCCACCGGATTTATTACGTTTCAACTTGTGCACTTTCCTTGTAGGTGGCGTAGCTTTAACATCCCTTGATGCTGATTGCATATCTGTTGAGTCAGCTCGCTGGCCAACTTCATCACCACTACTTCCGCCGGATGATGATGATTCCTTTGGTGGTACAGTTCCTGCAAATGGTACATTTGTCGAGTACATTCCTTGGTTTGCGCTTGCTGAGTCATTAGGAAAACTAGCCTTGGAATGGCCAAAGAAACCAACTTTCTCCTTTTTATTTGGAAGATCTTCTGACGATGAGTCAGCTGTTCTATCTCGTTTGGTACTAGAGTTTGACGTAGCGGTACTGGAAGATGGCGTCTTTTTAACTTGAGAAACTCCTGGCGTATCTGTGGGAGCGTTTGTTGGAGCTGCTGACGAGGAAGATGAAGATGTGGATCCTGGGGTAGTATCTGAAACAGAAATCTTCAGTAAAATTTCCTCCAACCTCTGAGTCAAATTTCGATTCTCATCCAACAATTGTTGATTGGCCGCTCTCATCATATTGAAATTTTCCCTCATTATGGACATGTCATCGACATCACTTGAACCGATTTGTCTTGGATAAGCGTGCATTCTTGCCAGCTCTCCTGAGTATTCTGATCCAGATTCTCCAGATTGCCCAGAAATGTTGTTATTCAACTTTACGTCGCGTGAAATAAACTTTGCAGAACTTTCCGCTCCTGTAGAATCACTGACAGATGGTGGGTCAGTAGCTAGTGAGCTCTGAGCTGATGTGGAGGTAAGCAATGAGTTTGAACTTGCGCCAGTGCTACTCTTGACACTCCCTGTTTCATTCAAAGTTTGAAGTGGTATACGAGTAGGTCGTATTTCCTGACGTTGTTGTTGTTGTTGAGATTGTTGCTCCATTATTGTTTGTTGAAGTTGCTGATTGTGTAATTGTTGCTGTTGAAGATTGATTTGCTCTTGGTTTAGTTGAAGTTGAGCATGTTGTTGCTGTAGTAGTTCAATATTCTTGTCTTGTTGCAACTCCTCCACGGGCTGTGGCTCTTCCTTCGACTTAATGTTATCGGTAACTCTACCTTCTTTTGTTCCATCTTCCGATAACTTGATGTTTCTAAATGTCCCTGGGAACTCACATTCAACACTTCTCTTTATACATTGATCACATGGTTTCTTTTTGTTACACTTGATCTTCCTCCTCCTGCAAGAAACGCAGGAAATTGGTAATATATCAGACATTGCGATAGTTTAATTGAACTATAATCTAAAACAATTGTTAGTATACGGAAATATTGGTGCAAAAGGGAGATAACTGTTTCATTCATACTGCAGTCCGTGTGTTCATCATAAAGCCCTTTAGTTGAGATGCAGTAGTTGTGCTCTTCATGAAATGAATTTGTCGATTATTTCTTGTACTATTTTATCCCCAATTCTATTTGTGTTGTAAAATTAACCACATCAATCCGTCAACCAATCAATCAACCAAGCAGTCAATCCATCAATCATTATCATCTTATCCTGGTAACACTGTCCAGTGTATCAATAGCGTTTCCCCAGTGTATAGTATTTAATTGATTGAGGTTGGTTTGTGAAGCAGGGGTGCAAAAGAATGGTCATTAAAATGGGGTGTAGGGTGTAGATTTTTTTTCTCTTCAGTGTTCCAATTTGGTCACTTGTCACGCATAACGAAAAAACTGATTTTTGTCGGAATAAAGTGGTGTGTGATAATTTAATGACAATGGCTGTATTTTGACTGGAAAGACAAAATGGTTGTGGTTAATGACGAGGATCCATTTGTGTGCCCCAAACTCAGTTAAAGGTGTAGTGGTTGTAATGTGTGTGTGTAGGTGATGATATTGAACATGGCAATCATCAAAATGATGCTCATTTTTGGTAATTTGCCACTACCTTGTTCCCTTAATATTGATACACGTATGAACCGTTGTTGAAATAGCTCATTAGGCATTACGTATAGGAATGGTTGAACTTGTCGAATGGCGTACTTTTTTCCCTGTCCTGTAACTCTCAAATTGTGTGGCAAAATCTGTAAATCTAATTCTCTCTCATCTCTGATATCTAAAGTTGGAATGGCCCTGATGGATTGGATAAGGGGATAATGTTATGATTACACTGCGTCTCATTATTAGGCATAGATGTGGTAGATAGGCTGCGGAGGCATTGGTCTGGTAATGAATGAAAACAGCTTAAATCTCTCCAATTTTGTTAGTAAAAATGTTTGTACATACTCTTTCTTGGTGAATCTCCTGATTTGTAGTTTGGAAAACTGTAAAGTGTTGTTGATATTGTAGTAGTAGTGTGTTATATTTGGTTTGGGTGATATGACTTGCTATATCTTTTGTTCTTTGCTTTTAGTTTTGCTTCTGAAATTCGTAATGTTTGTAGTGGTAGTTGCAATGGTTGATGATATGGTAGTTTGTAGTTGGTGTATATATATATATATATACGTGAATATTTTAAGGTATAAGGTTGAAGTATGTGATCATGTAACGAAGTTTATATATATGATGCTTTTTTGAATCAGTCAAAGAAAAAGCTTTACTTTTCTTCCTTTTTCATTATATATACTTTCTTTCTAAAAAATTTTAATTGTCATGGAACACACACTAAGTATTGTGAAGTAATTACTATATGCAGGAGTGAGACATAATGTTTTACACCCCCAGTTTAACTTTTTCTTCTTTAGAAAAAATAATAATTCAATCGTAAACGAGAAACAGTGTCTTAGATTTCTCAACCAAATATCTATTTTGAAACCACAATGTCCTTTTGAAACCACACCAATCACTTCGTTTGGATTATACAGGAACCCAAACCGTTAACCTCTGTCACTTACAGCACATTTGTAAACAGAGTGGTATTTGCAAGCTGTGTTTGATTGCTCGTACTTATAGTATATATGATGCACCCCATGATAAACGCCATAACGGAAGCAGACGAATAGGACGACGAGAAAATATCAAACGTAGTAAAGCACATGGTCTTATATATATATATATAGTAGAGATTATAGCTCAAATTTGACTCATTATGTTGTGCATGTTCAGCATATTCGCTATAGTAATAAGAAAATATCCGAAATTGTCTAAATCGCCGAGAAGTTGAAAAAAATCAGTCGCTCACCGTCACCAAAGTCGCTGAAGTTGTATGCTTATTTCGAAAGTGGTCAAACATTGGTGTATTTGAGTGTTGTGTATGTCGTCGAGTTCTCTATTGGTTCCAATCGATATGAAATTCTGTATTGTGGCGAATTGGAAAATAGTAAATCAACAAACAAAAGCTTTAATTGCTAAGTCGTCACAAAGAACAGCCTAAACACGCAAGTACATTCAATTTTTCACTTACCCTTTAACTGTTGACAGCTTTGGCGGATGTGTTGTGGAATACCTAATACACCTCCCTATGAATCTTCTTGTTCCCATGCTATACTGCTCTTAAATTTCCGTTGATTTCACGGAAATCAATTCTAAATTGTTTTCTATTATTTTTTTGCGCATTCCGCATTGTGTATAATTACAAAACACTTCTTTTACACCCCCTCCTTTCCCTACATTCAACACAATTTTAGAGGTTTACTTATCCCAAACCCATTACACCACCTGCTTTACCCATGCAATTATGCAAATATACCTCTAGTCAATCCTATGTATACACGGAGTATTCTTTTCTTTTTTTCTGACACCCTTTTTGTAAGATTAGCAAACACATCAATACAAGACGTTACACATAATGGTATCAAATGCACGACCTTACTATAATTTACTTTTGTGTTTTGTGTGATACTTTGTTTCTTTATTTCTATGTTTTTGTTGAAGTTAGTGTCATGCAAAGAAGGTTCTTTATTAATTTCTTTTCCTCTAGAGCTGGGTCGTGTAAATGAGCACAATATATGACCACAAATGTAAAGAAATCATATGTTATCTTGTAGGTTAACAATTGGACAGTCATTGAGAGTAATATCAACAAAGACTTACATCGGTCTGAACTGAAACTTCCTTTTTAAATGCCCGCAAGGGTGTATAGGAGAGGGGGGTGTAATTCTCTTTTTTTTTTTTGGTCACACCCAATCGCAATTTTTTTAGATTGCAAACATTGTCATAAGTACACTACTCATATTATTATTAGTATTCTTTTGCAGTAACTAAGTACAAAGAAAAATCTGGAACCTTCTACTATACAACTGCTAGAAATCATAGTGTGATCAGATGTTCACGTCCTTCAAACTTCAATCCCCATGTCATGCAATTCCTTTTTCACTATCTCCCCACTCTTTATTCCAATTTTGGTGTTAATGACTATTTGTCTTCTATCCGCCTTTATCTATCATCAAACACAAAATACATCCCATCGTTTTAGTGACACTGCATTTTTTCTCATTCCTGTACAACGTCCTAATTACGAGTATTATTTTTTCTTTTCTTCGCCTCTTCATCTGAGACCTCCAAAGCTTCTAAGCCGTTTGTGTTTCGTAGCTTTTTTTTTTTTTTTGAAACCTGAAACCAAAAACAAATGCAGAGCTGCTTGTTGTTGTTGTGGCAAAGCTCTAAAAGGCATCTCGGAAGCGTGCTTCTCTTTTAAAACCATAAGATTGCTCTTCACCCCCTCTAACAGATGCATACATTGTAATCACAAATTGATCGGAACTTCATTTAAGACTATTGGTCGTAAACCCGTCTAAAGCCAAACTTGTGATAGCACCAAAATTGGCAAAAAACACTGAGCTCTCATTCACTTTAGCTTGTTGACAGAAGTTAACTTTTCATCAATATGAAACTCAACAGACTACCTATTTACCTTTATTTATACTTGGTTGCTCGAATCTTGAATGTTTAGTTTCTTTGTTGGCATCTCTCACCAATCACTCATTCATTAGCGGTTCACTGATTGCCTAATATTAGCGTATCATTGTTATATTACCTCATTTCATAACTGGCCACATAATCCTTTACTTTTGGAAATCTAAATGCGTCTCTAGCCCAACCATAAGCTACTCTAGCCAAATCATTTGCTTCCTTTTGAACTGTTTCATCAACACCCATACCACCTTTTGACAAGTGCACTGCATCAACCACGTCATTGCAACAATTAATTTTAGCTACTTTTTTTCCCTTTTTTCCTCCCACGTTGCTTAATTTATCAGTACAATTTGAGATTTCCTCTAATGCCTCTCGAGTTTCTAGTTGTTTTGAGTTAGTCTCGAGAGACTCACCGCTAGACAAGTGATCAAGACTATGTCTCTCACTATCATGCTGCGGGATGGGTGTTTTGAAGTCCAGATCATCCGGTGTTTCCTTATTGAGAGGCCACTTGAGGTCGAATATTTCAGCTCCATCGATTTTGCAACTAACTTCGTCTTTTTCTTCGTAATCGACTCCGGATTGACTTGATCCAGACCGCATTGGCTCTTTATGTCTACCAACACTGCCGCTTTCAATTATCACCAAACTTGGAATATAATAATCTTTCCCATCCAGGGTTTCCAATGTATCATTCTCAACTTGTGTGGCAGTCAACTTTCCATAGTTCACCTCTGTGTTTGAATTCTTGATTTTCCACTTGTGTTTATCGTTACTAGTTCCAATTTGACAGTTGCATCTTTCCTCCATCACATGCAAGTTGTTAAGGTGCATAGCAAACTTTTGAGCCAAAGTGTCCTTTTCAACTTGAGCACTAAAACTCCTTTTGCGTTTGATTGAACCTGAAGGGGTAAAAAAATCATCTAATTGACAAAATTCATTCATTGTTCTGCTATTCACAGTGTTGGTAACTTTTGTGGTAACTGTTTCACAATCAATTCTGGAGTCAACTTGCCACTTCTTATCATCAACTACCCCAACCTGCTTTTCATCAGTGGCGTTGATGGATAGTGTTGGTAAAACGTCTGTGTTTGTCCTTCGATTATAAACAAGAGTAAAATCATCAACATCTTCAAATATTAACTTATAGCTCTGTTTATAACTTGCTGGTCTATCAGTGGAGTCAACCATAACTTGTCAACGCCTTATTCATCCATAATATGGAAGTATACTTTGAAATGTTTGAAAAGAAATGTATTTGTGTAAAGCATAATTTCGACGCATATCAAAATGATTTTTAAAAATGGCAAAACATTTTAGTTTACTGAGAGACAAGCAGCTCTGTAATACTGTGTTTGAGTAAGAGGTACTTGTTATCAAGTTCAGTATCCAGAGAAGTTGTAGTTGCTGTTGTTGACGCAAATCAACAATACTAGGTTCAATGATACTAGATCAGTCTATTTAAACTTATCATAAAACCTTGGCAGCTTCATGAGCTTTACTAAAACGCTAGACACTATAGACTACATCAATCTGTAAAATGGTTCGTTTCGTGCACATTGTACTACATCATCTTGAAGCAATAATTTTTTTTCGCAACCAATTGATCAAACAAATACGACTTACACATATATTTAATGGCCATTGAGAGAGATTTACATACAAGGCACTATCGTTCTTGAGCCACGATTTACCATATTGGGAGACACAGACAAGGATTACATTTCAATCAATCAGAAAAACTGTACATTCTCTACTTTAAAAAGGGTGAAGCTTTAATCAACAATAATCTCTTCAAGAAGCAAAAAACTCGTGCATGGGATGTCAACACCAACCTTCAGTCCACGTTTTAACCTTTGCCTCGACCTCCAATAGAAAGCCCATTTTCAAGTTTGAATTGAAAATGGAATCCCATTTCTATCATTTGATATCACTCCTTATTTGCATGATTTCTTTTGAGAAAGACAACGATATTCAGGGGCTTTGTTCTTGACTGGAAACTCGCCGTACTTGACTTTTGACCACTTGCTACATTTGCATCCATGTTTGCCGTACTTTTTGCGGACACATTTCTGAGTTTGTTGTTTTGCGTAAAACATTGGCACTCGTATTGATGAGGAAGCAAACTCCCCAAGCTTACTTGCACACGACACCCCCTCCTTATCATTATTGAAAGACACTTTGTCAACAATACTCAAACCAGATGAATTTGCCAACTTCTTAGCTGATCCAACATTAAACCCTTTTGCAACCTTTTTGAATTTGGAATACTTCCATGGCTTTGGCGTTGCTCTGAGAGGCTTGGAGCTGATGGAGTTATTAAACTCGCATTTAACTTGGTCCCATTCGGAGAATTTTTTGCCATGTTGTACAGTGCGCCTTTGCGTAAAACGTGTCCCCAAAGGTGCATTGGAACACTTCCATCTCTTGGCCCACCCCTCTTGAAAAATGTCGAATTCCTCCAAATTTATTCTTGTATCATTACAGTATGCCTTGTATTGAGTGACATCATCTCCATTAAGGTACAAATGCTCTGCATAGTCAAGGGCATCGTCGGTAAAGGCAAAATTGTGAACTACTTCACCACCATCGGATTGAAGAAGTTCGAACTTGAAGTCATCATCCCGTTTAGTCGAGCATCGTGGATTCAATGAAAGAGCGAATACCAAGTCGATAAAAAGACCCAATATTATAAGAACTTTGGTGAGGTTGAGTTTATCTATTAAGTTAATCATGGTGTGATATATCAACTTGTGACCCCGAAAAGTAAAAAGTATACCTTTTAGTCACAGTCAAGAGCAATCGTCCATGTTTTTATAATCTTCATGCCTCCAATTGGACAATAAATGATCCAAAGTCTAAAAGTTCAAAATGCGCTAAATTCAAAACCACAACAAAAATAAGAATTGTTTTGTGATGCATATCAATTGAACATAGTCTGACGAAAAAAAAAAAAAAAGTATGCCGTGCATGAGTTATCAGCTCAAGGCCAGTTTTTATAACAACGTATAAGCCATTGCCCGTTCACTGTGTCCTCATTTTGATGCAGCACCTTCACCTTTTTGTTCATTCTGGTTGAACACTTTGAAATTAAATGTAAGCGTTGTCATTGTTATTCTCGTAAATGTGACGTAAAATGAAAGGCTTTTGTCCTCTTGTTTGTGATGCATAATCGAAAATAAACTTTATCGAGAAATCAGTCATGACCACCACTATGCGAATTTGTCTCCTAGTATAAAAAGCTCACTTATTCGAACATCCATATGCAGTGATTTGGGCCCCTTTGGTCAATAGACACTGCTTGACATATGGCCACCATTATGCGAAGTCTGCCAGAAAATTAAGCAACAATAACAACTTACTGCACGGGAAAGATCCCACTTGCATGCACGGCATCAAACCATTAACCAATTATAAAAAAATGTCATTCTAATCTTTCATGCACTGGCGCTTATTTCTTGGAATCATTTGACTGAGCTAACGAATTATCAATTTTTGAACAACGAGATCTTTAATGTTCCTTTAACTGTTTATTGACTATAAAGCTTTCGCTTCAAATCGTAACGCATCCATATTGCTCGTTGGGACAAATCATCACCGAAGCTTCAGATAACTCTCCAAACGCAAATCCCACGAGTGAAACCAAAATTCAACACCAGGGTTTCTAATCAATTACAAATTGAAGTAGGTACAATGTCAAATGTTTTGTTGCTGGCCCATACTATTCCAGTGACGTTTTTTCTGAAACCATCTTTCCTTTGTCAACCACATTTTTCTCCAAGTTTATCCAGCTTGAGCCATTGCAGTATCGTGGCATTATTACATTTAGTAGCTGGGAAACCCTGTCAGTAGTAAGTCACAGCAAATCAATTTAATAGAATCACGTCAGTTGCATCAATGATTTATACATCCAAATTCCGAATACTAATACTTCCGTGGTGTTTCTTGGGTCTCTTGGAAACGCATATTCCAAAAGGTGTCAAATCGTAGCAGTGGTCACAAATCAAAATCCTTATTTTCTTATATCTTTTCCACAATCAATACAACTTCTCAAAAGTGTCGCTAAAGATTTCGCCAACAAAATCAAAAGTCAAGCCCATCAACTAAAGCTCAAAATCTGACAATGCATCACTTATGCAGCAAGCTTCAATCTTCCAAACTTTGCCAACCCTTTGTATAGTTTACTTTCTCAACCCCCTCATTTCAAAATCCTGACGCTCGGATTCTAACTTTACTCTTAACGTTGACTTTTCCAAGAGGGAGACGGGTGGTTTAATTCGTGCCCTGATATAGTCGTATCAAGTTCGCAACAGGCGAGAGCATGATCGTGGTGTAGCATTTGGTCAAACTTTGAAAAAAGGGGTTGCTAATTTGTGTTTGATCTGTAAAATGTTATCGGAACTGTAAACTTATAATAAACCTATGATTGCTTTTCGGGATGGCAAGTACTCTGTGAGCTGTAAATAGTGACTTTCTACCGTTAACTCCCACCAAGGAGGTCCCTTCACGTGTAAACACATTATGCAAAAATGGTTGCTTCTTGTGCATATCAACTTGGCAACAACAAAAAAAAAAAACCAAGATGAAGCACAAAGTAATTTCCGTGATCGACAAAATTATACCCACTCTCGAACCAAAAAAGCTCGGAACAGAATAACCTCATACACCACCTTTTATCCCCCATCCACGTCACCCCGTAAATATGCCACGATTAGAAGATGCCGAGATCAAAAAATATTGGCAAATTTTTCAAGGATTAAAACCAGTTGACAATAAACTCTCCGGTGATAGCGTTGCTCCTGTTTTGAAAAACTCTCGATTACCACAACAACAATTATCAGCAATTTGGGATCTTAGTGATATCGACAATGATGGAAGTTTGGACTTTGAGGAGTTTTGTATAACCATGCGATTGATTTTTGATTTGGTAAATGGATCAATACCCGAAGTTCCTGATCAATTGCCTTCGTGGTTGATTCCATCGTCTAAAGCAGCTTTGATTCAAGCTAATCAAGCAGTAAGTCAGGGGAGAAATGTTGGATTGGATTACGAAGATGATGAAGATGGCCTAAGTGATGATTTTGATTGGTATATATCCCCCAGTGACAAATCAACTTATGAAACGATATACCAATCGAAAAATGATCAGTTTGGCAGAATAAGATTTGATTCATTGAATTCGTTGTACTCGACGTTGACCAATGTCCCATCAAGTGATATATCCTCAGCATGGAACTTGGTGAATCCCAAATCATTTGAAACTATAGATAAGGATCAGACATTGGTGTTTTTGCACATATTGAACCAGAGGGAAAATGGTAAACGAGTGCCTCGTGGTGTGCCAGCTAGTTTGAGAGCTACGTTTTCAAAAGAAGTACCTAGCTATGATTTGAGTGCACAAGCAAAACCACTCGAAACAACAAAGACACAGGCTTCTAAACGTTCGTTTGCTGAAAGCTATTTAAGCAAGATTGGTCACGGAAGTAATGGTAATGCGGAAAAGGGAACAGACTTTTCGGCCACTGAGGGAACAGATTGGGAAGAGGTGAGATTAAAGAGAGAATTGGCAAATTTGGAAAAGTTGCTCTCCGAAGTGCAGAATAGATCAAAAGCTGATGAAAAGGAGTCTGAAGAACAACGAATGATAAAGTATGAGTTTGAGCAATTGTTGAAATACAAACAGGATCAGTACAATAGACAACAATCGGGCAGTGGACAAGACGATTTACTGAAGGTCGAAAATGATATTAAAGATCTCGAAACACAAGCCGAGTCATTACAAGAATATTTGGATTCACGAAGCCAAGAATTGGCTAGATTGAATCAAGAGATAGCATCACTACAACATTAGATGCTACAATGGTGGTGCTTTTTGTTGATCCCATTTTTCTAATAGAGACTATATTTCCATTTACTTTTTCTCTTCTTTATTCTCTGGTTCCGGTTCTGGAGTTGGCAACTTGAAATTTTCTGGAGTGAAGTCTTGTCCATCGCCAACTGGTTCCCAAACTGATGAACCAACAGTAAAATTTCTCCATGCTTGAGTCAATTCCAATGGTTCATAAACAACTCTTTTCTTTTCTTCATCGTATCTAACTTCAGTGTAACCAGTTGTAGGGAAATCTTTTCTCAATGGGTGACCTTCGAATCCATAATCAGTCATGATTCTTCTCAAATCTGGATGTCCAGTAAAGAAAACACCAAACAAGTCATAAGTTTCTCTTTCAAACCAATTTGCACCGTTGAATAATGGTGTAACCGAAGGAACAGGACTGGTTTCACTGGCATATGTCTTGACTCTTATTCTTGAATTGTGTCTGACTGACAACAAGTTGTAAACAACGTCAAATCTATTAGTTCTTGATGGGTAATCAGCTGCAGTAACATCCATGCATGCTTTGAATTGAGCTGAAGTGTGATATTTTAAAAATGACATGACTGGTCTCAATGCGGAAGGAGCAACATAAATTGTCAATTCATCCTTCCATACAGAGAATTGTTGAACAAATTTAGGTAAACATGCCATAATATAAGTACCAAACTTGTGCAATTCTTCAATTTGTACTTTATACTTTTCAGTTGGGTTTATTAAGGGAACATAAATTTCTGGTTCTTCTTTTCTTGGTAATGTTTTGAGATCCACAAGGTCTTCCTCATGAGCAATATATTTCACTGTAGATTGTGTGAATGATCTAACGGGTAAAGACTTTGGTGTGAGGAGGAACCTTGGAGCCCTTTGGACCGTTCTTTTGAGTATTGACGAAGGAAGCATATTTGGGGTAACTCTTATAGTTGTAAAGGGGAGTTGAATAAATAAATAATGTACAAGTGGTAACAGATGTAAAGACAAGGGGAGGTTAGTGGTTGCGGTGATGAATGAGTATCCACAAATGGGCTCTCTACTGTTTGAAAGTGTTGTGTGTTTGTAGAGTGAAGCTTATAGAGGTATCGAAATTTTTTAATTCTTTTTTTCTGTTTTTATTGAAAACGCAAAATTTGGTCTTTTGAAGGATATGAGCCAATTACTCAAAACAATGAGGTTGATGTAGAGTAGATTGCTTGCAGGTGTGCAAACAGGATTTAATAGTGTCTACAGAGGGATCTAATTGCAAGGTTGTATCCTATTAATGGTGTGTGTACTGATAGGATTAGTAGTTTCTCTGCACACTACAATATTTCAATATTTGTAAGTCAAATTTGAAGAAATGCAATTGGGTGAAATGGAAACACAGAAGAAAAAAACAAAAAAAAAAGTTAGAGACACTTCATTTGCAACAAGAATATGAAGAAAAAAGTCGTGTATTGAGTGACAAAACAAATAGTTGGAACATTTTCATCGTCAAATGTACCCTGTTCGAACCTGGCACACATTCTCTCTGTAGAGCCACTTGTGCACCAGCTTGCGAACCCATTCCCCCACTGGCAATGATGTAAGTATCTCAGAATCAAAATGGCAAAAAAAAATGGTAAATCTCTTTGTAAAGCGTGTCATCTTTATGCAAGGACAATGCTAATCTTCTCTGTATTGTTAAATTTGACAAATGTACTATCCGAAGATAATACGAACAAATAAAAATTTAGGAACAATAAGTTGATAAAAAAAAACATCACATGACATATACTTAAGACTTTTACTTCACGTTATCAATTATTTTACTGGAGTTTTACTCTAGCACTATAATTGCAAGAGCTACTCCAACACGAGCACCACTGATGTATCTCAAACAGAAGGAGCAACCCTGTCGATCATCGACGCACTTTCTGAGTTCGATTCAGCTCTTTTTTTCCAGTGGCATGACTTGAAGATCATGACATCAGTGTGACCGAAACACAGCACCAACTAACCCTTCACTTGTATCGAAGTAACATCGGTCTGTTCCCAAAATGTGAACAATTGCAAAACTTCATCGTCTAGTGTGGACCCAGCGTTTATTCTTTTTTTGACGTACAGAAGTCCTGTCAAATGGGAACCAACCATTTTAGTAAATCTCTCTCGGTTCCCGCAAAAAGGAGAGAGAAAAAAAAAAAGAACCAAAGACACTTCGAAATATACAGAAGCTTTTCAGAAAGACAAAAAGTTCACCTCTTCCACAACAACAATGGTACGAGGTATAGCTTCATGGCGACATTCGATCACGCAAAAAGCATCACAATTACACCTGAAAGTTGCCACTCGTTGCATATCAATCAATCATAGATCTGTACCTCAAGAAGCAACATCATTATCATCGTCTGATGCAAACGACAGTAGCGATACATTGTTGAACAAGACAGTAACGGATTCCGAAAACATTGGCCAAGTGACCCAATTGAAGCCGTATCAGACTTTAGAAACAGCCAAATTTGAAAGTTTGGGAACTCCTCCCACCATCTTGTCGATTCATTCACCACCTTCTGTGCCCATTTACTTGCGTCGTGGATCGTTGTTGTCAATATACGGATTGAAATCGACCGCCAACAGCAATAACAACAGTGACAAGACTGGAACTTTTGTTGACGACGGACCAATAATACGTAACACTATAGAATATCCGCATTTATGGAAACGTTTATTATTGTTTGGTAAATTTCAAAGTTTCCAAAAATTGATTTCAACAATTCCCATATCGTTATTAATCAGTAGCAAGAACAAATCATCCGGCCACAAAGCAATCACGACATCATCATCATTTGTCAATGTGATACTAGATGGACTGAATGACTGGGCAATTTTAAACAAGAATGCCATTCAAGTCTACACCGGAAACTCATTACTGGTTTCATTACATAGTTTACCACGCTACATTTCCAAAAAATTGGCCAAACAAATGAATAATGGAACCCAAAACAGCAGCGGATCCAAGGGAACGCGGGTTGAAACGGGTTTACGAAGCTTATGGAACCGGGGATATACTTTACTAAGTGGTCGAGGACAAGTTGGACTTGTGGGTAATGGAGGCATATATCAATTGGATATTGGTGAACACGAAGAGATTTTGATTAACAAATGGGCATTGTTGGCGATAACTGTGAATGGACCGTTTGATTTGGAAAATTGTGTAATAAAGGATACGTCAACTATATCACAGCAAAGTCAACTTTCGGTGACATCTGCGCCATCAGCGGCATTGTCATCATCAGTAACATCATCCCCATTGTCGTCGTGGTGGTCACGGTTACTGTTGCTGCTGCTAATCAAAAGATCCAATAACCAAGTTGCCAACCACACTACAAATACAATCAGTACGACTACTACTAAAGCTCCACCCACCACAGCTTCACCAACAACTTCACCTACAGCTTCACCTACAGCTTCACAAATATACCACCAATTCAAATACTACACGTCAAAAATCTCCCATGGGACCAAATCACTCATATCATCCATCCACAAAACTTATTTGAAATTACGCACAAAATGGACAATTTTCACACTAGGAACCAATGATTTTGTTAAAATTGTAGGACCAAGGAATGTACTCGTTCAGTCTAGTTTTCATACACCAAACCAAAGACAGCAACAACATGGGGGGATTTACCAACTGAAGAAATTGCAATTGTTGCCATCCGATACTCATGAATATGTCGCTGTCTCATTACCATCGAAAAAGAATCCCAAGGATTATTTAAGTTATGTTACAATTGACCCTGAAAAGGGTGCTGTTTTTGCAAACACACCCAATTTCAAACAAACAGTTGATGAAATTGAACGTAAACAAAACTAAAGTAATTGCTTTACATAGAAAATGATATAGATGGAGGGATTATTAAATCTCAAATTTGTGTCTTTATTACTCTATTAAATAAAAAAACAGCTACATCATCTCTAAATACACACATATATAAAACGAACTAAAATAAACTCAACCCCTTGTTGATACTGATCAATAATCTTTCCAATTTTGAACTTTCCTAATCAAAGGGTCTTCAGAAACCACCAGGTGAGGAGGTGGTGGTGGTAGTCCATCACTTGAAGAATACAACTCCGAGTTGAGGATTTGCGAAATTGGTGGCAACTGTGGCTTTGTCGCGGGTGCCAGCGACGACATGTATTTTTTGTCTCTATTGTTATCAAAATACTGTGACGTTGCATTATTTTGCACCTGGTGTTGCGCACGTACATTGCTCATTTTCCTATGTGATCTTCTCTTTCTTTTTTTCGAAAGTAGTGGTGGTGGTGGTTGTGGTGAAGAACCTGCAACACCATTATTAGGATTGGTCTTTTCTTCCTCAGTATCATCTTGTTCATCCTCCATCGATTCATCTTCATCTTTAACCCCATCATCTTCTTCGGGTTCCCCTGCTTCCTCCACTTGATGTTCCACTATAGGCGACTGTTGTGGGTCAATCAAGGTGCGCAAGTTACTCTTTGATGAAGCCGAGAAAGAAGAACCGTGTGAGCTAGAGGCACCACCACCACCACCATTAGATCCAAGCAAACTCACACTGCTGTCATTGTTATTGCTAAAACTCAATGGAGCAAATTTACCACTTCCAGGAGCAGAATTCGCTCTTGTTGAATCTTCACTTGAATTACCAGAATCACGATGTAAAGATAACAAACTTGACGAGTCTTTTGAGCCACTGCTGAGTGACCCAGCACTATTTGATAATTCATTGCTCTTGTTTGATTGTCCACTATCATCAGAATGTTCACCACTTGCCTTGGAGTTTCTTGACAAAGCACTACCAACATCATCCTCGCCATCGTTACTTGAAGAGCATCGTTCTGAGCTCGAGCTAGTATCACCCTCAGTTTCCTTTCCAGGTGATGGACTTTCTGAAAAATTGGTTGACGGTGGATGCTCCCCAGTTGAAGGCGCTGAATCTCTAGACGAGCCCAATCTGTTTGCATACTTATCACTATCCAGCAGCAGTTCCTCCTTACTTGAAAAGGAAAAACCATGTGGTGCTGTATGCAATCCACCATTAGCCGTTGATGAGTTGTGATTGGTTGCATTGAGCTGTGGTGAGTGCTGCGAGTAAGTGGGTTGAAATTGTGTTGTTGGTGAAGATCCTCCCCGCAAGGCTCCTCCTCCTCCTCTCGAGAAGGCAAACTTACTTCTTGTAGGGTGTAGTCTAGGCGGTGGTAATGGTACAGGGAAGCCAGCCGGTGGCGAATAATAACGATGATGATCTTGTTGATTTGACTCTAGCGTACGATGGTATGTAGGTGTTACTTGGCTACACACATTTGAGCTTTCCAAAGAGGTACCACTATTTTGAGCAATCAATGGGGAAACGGCATTGTCAGTGCGCCGATTTGGATCTCCAGGGTAATTAATCTTTTGTAAATTAGGAGCAGAACCTGCACTGCGAGTCAAATCTCCATACGATGATGATGAAGTTGTACGGAATTGAGGTTGAATCGGTGTTGATGATCCAGAAATTGGTGCCACCAGAGCCAAAGGGGGCAAGCTCGGTTTGCTCAATGATGATGATGATGATGATGATGATGATGATGGAGGAGGGGGTGGGCTACCTTGATATGGCGCGTTGTGATTATACGTTACTTGTCTATGCCTCGCATTGGACGAGTCTAGTGGTGGGTCGGCACCTCCTTCTTGCGATGTTGGTGACCCTGCCAAGGGTACATATTGTAGTTGTTGGCTGCTACCACCACCAGCACCATTGCTCCATGGTTGTGTCGATGACCCTGGTGATGGTGAAGATACAACATAATACTTTGACATTACTTTGGCAATGGCTTTCCCCAAATCACTCCAATTAAACACTTTCAAATCCTTTTCGATATTTCTTGGACGAGGATTCTCCATACTCATAATCAAACTGAAAAACTCACGATCATTCTTGTTTGATCTTGATACCGTTGTTGGTTTCAAACTTTGCAAGTTTCGTCTAATACGATTCTTTTCTTCAATTCCAAAACTTTGATGAACCAAGTATTCGAGTAGCAAGATAATGTCAACAGATGTGCAAATAAATCTCTTCTTCTCTTGCCAGTAAATGCATGAAATGACAGCTTGAGTCACACCATAATCAACCGATTTTATTGCTTCAAAGTTTATCATTTGCATAGTGCTGTTGTTGTTGTTGTTGTTGTTGTTGTTGTTGTCATCGCCATGCAGAACATCAAACTTGACCAATCTTCTTCTGGCTTTAACTTCATCTTCAGTCCAATTCTCAATCATTGAGTTTAAATCTTTGATAAATTTGAGATTAACGGCATGGTTTGGGTTAAGATGGTGCAGGAATTGACGTACAAATTGCGAACTTGATTGTGATTGCTGACCCATATGGTACAGCAGTGAATCAAATCTGCCCGAAGAGGGTTGTTGTTGAAAAGTGGAAGAAGCATGATAGTGCTGCTGTAATTGTTGTTGTTGTGGTTGTTGTTGCTGAGGTGGTTGTTGTTGCTGTGGTTGCGCTTGGTGATGTGTAGGTAAAGGCAAAGTTGGCTTTGGTTGACTCAATGGAAGCCCATTGACATGAGATTGTGGTACATGGTCAAAAGCAGCATCAGTTCCACCTCCATACTGAGGAGGATGTGTATAATCCTGGGGTCCACTTCTGTAACTTTGAGTTCTGTTATGTTCCAACATCTGGAAATGTGGACTAGCTCTCAGCGTAAAGCTATCGTTTATGTTGTTGTTATGGTCATTGTGGTAATGATTGCCATTAGAGCTCTGATTGTGGTTAGTGTTATAGACATTTCCGATTGAAGCATGCGGAGGCTTAGCTTGACTATTCATAGCAGAAGTAATTGGTGGTGGTAAAGACATGAGTGGATGCTGTGGGGGTTGTGGAATAGGTGTAGCATGTAAAGCAGGCGGAGGAGACGATTGGTATAAACTTTGATGGAAAGTACCTCCATTTGGTGTTCCCAAATTTATATTTGCAGCAATGTCTGAAGTTGATCTGTAATGATGCTTGTTGGTATTGCCGTAATTGTGACCATTAGTGTTGTTGCTGTAGTATGGATTGCTATTGTAACTGCCGGTGTTGCCACTGCCGCTGCCGCTGCCGGTGTTGTTGTTGTTGTTGTTGTTGTTGTTGTTGCCATTGTTTTCACTTGCATTAGCAGTTGTGAGTCTATTGTATTGTCCCATAACAAAAAAATAAAAATAAGAAAAAAAAAAAAAATTTAAATTGTAGTAGTACACTCTAGTGTATGTACTGTGTAATGTGATGGATGGATGGATGGATTGAGGTTATTTAAAGCAGTGGAAAGGAAGCTTTGTCTTCCAATGTATAAAGTTGTTTCTTGGTTGTTATTTGTAGTAATACTTTAGCAAACTCCAGTGTCTATCATGTGCTGCACAATGTATGTGTATGTGTATATATATGCTCCAAAGTTGGGTACGTACAGTGAAAAAACACAGGCTGGTTGTAAAAACAAAGCAAAATGTCAATGTCTAAAAAAGTGTTGACAGTAGTTTGCAATAGTTGTATATAGAAGAATTCTGTCTTTCTCTATGTTTCTGTGTGTGTCTAGATGGATGTTGAATATGTATATAACAAACTGTTTATTCTTTTTGTTGGGGAAAAGAAAATGAGCATTCAATGTTGTATAAATAAATACTTACTTGTCTTTATATATATTTGATGTATATATATATTTGATGTATATATC
>OGTC01000143.1_pt1 | contig 46959 bp, 22 predicted proteins | sample 1574531 | NCBI WGS metagenome assembly OGTC01 (sample SAMN03295859, study PRJEB24534) | human gut metagenome | isolation source: fecal sample 2 from infant 9 | host: Homo sapiens | place: USA: Pittsburgh, PA | collected 2014-07 | reverse complement strand
AAATAGATAAAAAATAAAAAATAGCACACGAAACCTTTTGCATCACACACAAAAACAAAAACATCCGAAATCTTTACTGTAACTGCCTAAAAAGAGGCACTCAAGAAAGCCGTCAATCACTTGTTGTAATCGTGAGTTATGATTTGTCCTCGTTACAAAGTTTGCAACAAAACCCCTTTTAGGGCGTTCCTTTCATTACACCCTCACGACTCATTTGCAACTTTACAATTGACTACGACGCCACTAAAGCACAAGAGAATCTTCAATTCAATCAAGCTAAAATTATAAACTAACCCCCTTAAACTTTAAGCTTTTGATTGTTGTCTCTCTTTAGCCAACTTCTTTGCTTGATCACGAATGGCATTGACGTCATTGGCAACTTTTTGATAAAATTGACTAACAGTCAAACCTCCTTTTGAATTAGCAATATCATTACTCAAATTATCAAAATACTTCTTCAAATCGGAATTTTCGTAAGCTTTACCAATCTTCTCTTCGCCTCTAATAACTGGACATTTTTCCTTATTTTCATTTAAAGATTTAATAAATTTTTGATAGTTTTCAGAAAGGCCATTTTTTTTATCCAACTCAGATGCCTTTTTAACAACATCATCAGAAAGCGTGTATCCATGAGATAAAATTTCAGCCAAGACTGCATATTTGGGTTTATCTTCTTGATGCAAATCAGCTGAGTCCTTGTGTCTAATTTGACCATATGCATTGTTCAATGTAGCTTGAATATCATCTTGTCTTTCCTTAGCAATGCCGCCTTGTTGAGGAGCCACACCAGTTCCACCATCAGTAAGCTCTAAATCTTCATCGACTCTAATGAATGTATTGTCTAACTCAGCGTCATTGAGAACCAATGCTGTGGATACGGCTTTTGGGTCCTTGAATGATACTTGGTACTTGCCTTCGCTCAATGGATTCAAGTCTGTTACTTGGCCAGCAAATGAAAAAAACTTGATAAGTTCAGCTGGCGTGACTTTATCTGGGACATTTGAAACGATAACGGAAGACATTATATATACGTATTAAATTGATGTAGCTTGTAGAGAATATCTGAATGTAAGTTGTATGAAAAGTTTGAGGAGAGTTGGGACCCTTATATATTTCAATGGAAATGGAATAGGGGATTAATAATTTACCAAGCAATCATTTAGACTGTGTGGTAGACTCTACCAACACGTCTCTAGAGAAGATTCTTCTGGATTCTATAGCAATTATAGGATTCAACATAGGTGTGTAAACTGTGTGCGCAAATTGAGGAGTTTGCAATTCACAATTTTATGTACAATGGGTTATATGATTTGTTCTTTGACATTCTTTCGCCAACAGAACACAAATACTCTTTTTGGAAGTTCCAAATCTCTGCTGCAGAAACTGGCCCCTGTTCTCAGATGGCATTCAATGACTCGAGGTTTATTTCTGCAATGACACCGCTTTTCTAAAGTGTTGCGTCTCAAAGAGTAATGCAGGACCTCTATTTTCAAATACATGTACTCTATTACACCTTCCTCTATACTCTAATATAATCCTTATAGTAATGTTTGCCCTAAAGCACATCTACCAATGGCACAAGCAGCACTAACAGTATCCAACACATGCTCTTCAGTTTCAGCCAACATTGGATTAGTTTCAACGATATCTAAACTTTGCAATAATCCCAGTTGGGCAATCTCTTCAGCTACAAACAAACCTTCCCTTAAACTTAAACCACCTTCGACTCTGGTACCTGTTGCTGGTACAAATGAGGGATCAATAGCATCAACATCATAAGACAAGTGGATAGGGCAATCACGATTTGGATTGACTTTATCTAAAGCCATTTCAACAACCTTACCAATACCATATTTGTCAATGTGATACATTGAAAAAGCAGCAATATTGTGTTCACGTAAAATCTTCTTTTCACCTTCATCGACATCTCTCAATCCAATGTAAACCAATTTATTTGATTTTAATAAGCGTGGTACCCAACTGTATTCTGGGGGGTATGTGTCTTCGTCAATTCCCATAAGGAAACTCAATGGACATCCATGCAAGTTACCAGAGTCGGATGTTTTGGGACTGTTGATATCTGCATGTGCGTCAACCCAAACAACACAAGTATCGGGGTTATGCGCCAAGCTGGCACCAACGGTGGCAGTTCCAATAGAGTGATCTCCACCAACAACCAAGGGTAATTTGCCTTCACTCAAACTTTTTTTACTAGCATCAAAAATTAATTGACAGCATTTACTAACAATAGCAGCATTCTTGACTCCATATTCATCTTTGATGTTTGATTTTTTTTCTTCAAGTGAAACTTTTTCAAGAGGATTTTCCACCGTAGTTTTCCATCCAAGTGAATCAATTTGTTTTTGGAAACCAGCATTCAAGATGTATTCTGGGCCTAATTCAACACCACCTTTTGGTTGACCTCCTGAAAATGGAGCTGTTATTATCGTGGCTTTTTTATTTGGATGAAATTTGTACTCGATAGACATTTTGAATATATGGATATGTTGAAAAGAAGATGAAAGATGGATATCAAAAAGATGGGGGAAGATGTTGGTTTATATTTATAGATGTGCCATGAATGGAGGTTTTTGATAATAACAGATACAGATCTGTCCATTAATGGCAATTCAGTGCGGTGGCCAAGTATCACTCAAAATGGAGGAAAGAAAAAAAGCCTAAGAACATTTTTTTTTTGATAGGCAAAATGTACCATTTGTCTTTAAACGACAGTTGGGAGCGAAACATCGGTGTCCAGGCGTTGACTACTCTTCCAAGAAGAACAAGAAGAACAAGAATAACAAGAAGAAGAGAGAAGAAAGAACTATACCCCACGTTGTATTTAATGTACGCAACTGAATAGTTTAGTTGATTACAGAGAGGGGGATGTATGCGCACACCATAGTTTGCCATTTCACTTAAATAGGCATCTGAATGCGACAGTGTCACGCATTGTGGAATGGTTTCGAAAGTCAAAGGACTAAGGATTGACACACTTTATCAGCTTGGGCATGCTAGTGGATTACTGTGTGTCTCTTTTCTTTCTATTGAATACACAACATGGATTGCAGTTGTGGGAGATACATTTTGGGATGGGTCTCTTGTTGGCTATGAGAGATTGGTACTGATGCATACGTCATACAAATTTATAGTAAGCATCCTGCATATAATAATTATGTGTCTTAGATTAGAGACAACAACAACAACAACAAAGAAGACGAGAGAGAGATGCCCACGTTTTTCCACACTCTGACTGCGAAACTTATTTTTGAGGTTTATTACACGTCAACATACAGTTATATACACAACACAACTTACAAATACATACTCATTTACACTAGGCAACTACGCGTTGATAGCTAATCCGGAAAGTACAAGGCTACTATACCACTACTTAATTCAAGTGCAACCAAAAAGAAATAGTCACTGGCCTATCGATCCTTATCTATAGACTTCCCAATACAATGAAGTTTGGGAAAACATATCTATCCCATCAGATCCCTGAGTGGTCGATCTATTACATGAACTATAAGCATTTGAAAAAAATTATCAAGTCAATCGATTCAGTCAAGGAGGAAAGTGATATTGACGATGCATCATACCCAGAATTGATCCTGGAGACTTTGAGCTCGTTCTTTTTTGAAATCGATAGAAATATCGAAAATGTGGATGAGTTCTACAATGCCAAATATAAGGAATATGAACGAAGATTGACCAAGATTATTCAAGTCTTGGGGTACAATGACAATGTAGTCACTCACAAAGTTGAAAGCCAAGAGGAATTGGATGAAATTGTCAACATATTGATCGAATTGAGAATGTTGTTTCGTAACTTGAAATGGTTCGGTGAGTTGAATCATCGGGGATTCATCAAGATTTTGAAAAAATTGGACAAGAAATTGTCATCGATTTTGAATGATGGGCAGGTTAGCGAGATTGATGTATCACGTAATAACAAGGAAGCGTATTTGACAACGAGAATTGATGCATTACCGTTTGCCAATGAAACTGAAGTGGCCAATAACTTGGACATAATCCATCGCATTTTGTTACAGTTGGGTACTATGGGGTCAACTAGTGAAATGAAATTGGAAACTTTAAAGATTGAAAATAATGTGGAGTCATTTCAAAAAATTTTGGAAGATGATGATTCCAAAGCATTAGAGGAGAATATTTTGGAAAACAAGACTGAAAAATTCAACATCTCCTTATTGAATAAAGCCTCCCTTTTGAATGCTGAAAAGTGTATCAATTTGATTTGGAAACATTTGAGCAGTTTGTATGATGAAAAGGATATCAATGGAAGAAATTTCTTCCATCATAATGTTATTAGTCTTGGAAAGAATCAATTTATCAAGGAAGAACAATTGACTCCAGGAGATTCTCCGAACTGGTTAGTTGGTGGTGCTAATGGTGCTGATAACAACAACATCAACAATACGAGTGGGTTATTGCAAATTTTGAACAAACTAGATGATAAGAAGTTGTTAATTGCCAAAGACCATTATAATAGAACTCCGTTGCATTATGCCGCTCAATACGGACTTGTTCAAGTGACAAACATATTATTGGAGTATTGTTCCAAGTGGGAATTAATTGATCGTGAATCATCAATTGATAATATGAAAATTTGGGGTGACCAAGAAAACTTGACTCCTTTGCACTTGTCGATAATTGGTAAACATCCAAAAACCACTGAAGTCTTAATTAAATTTAACAGTCCAAGAAAGTTGACATGTCCCGACTTGTTGTTGTTATCAGTCAGATTAAACTCTAGCCGTATATTGAACTCTTTAATCACTGATGGTCGGATTGATATTGATTATACAGATGAAAACCACAAGAACGAATCCGCATTGTACATTGCTTCCAAAATGAATTTACCAAACTTGGTTGAATTCTTGCTCGAGTCAAACGCCAATACAGAAATTGGTGAACAAGTATTTGGATGGACCCCAATTTTCATTGCTGCATGCGAAGGATATAGTGAGATTGTGAAACTACTCAAGGAATTTGATGCTAATTACGACATTGTTGATAATTCCGGTTGGTTACCAATGGAACACGCTTGTTTAAGAGGTCATTTGAATGTAGCTGACTTGTTAGTTCCCAAGGACCCCAAGCTTTTGCTTTATGACACATACCATCCGGAAAATAACGTTACTCGTATCCCCAGTGAGGCAGCTAGTCCTGTATTGCGGGCAAAAGATGATGGTGGAGCTCTCCCTACTAGTATTGACAGATTACCCGAAGCTCACAAACACGCTGTAAATGAGTTTTACAAACAGTTGAAGAATAACTCTTCAGGTAATATATCTCGCTCAACTTCACCAAAAAGGAAGAAACGAGTCAAAGCGGTGAAATCATTTGGTCATCGATTTCTTGGTGAAGATGAAAGTTTGATTTTGGTTACTTTAGGAACCACTGATTTACGTGATGATCGAACTCCAGTTGAATTAAACAAGATTTCATTGGCGAAATCGTTTGCCACTGAATTGGATACGGCATTGTCATTGTCAATCACTTGTCGATACAAGTCAACCAATCAACAAGTGGAACCACCAGTTGTGATTGATTTACCTTTGGAAGATTACCATGGAAGTGCCACTGATCCCGTTTCGTTCAAGCTTACCAATAATGTCTCCATTGATGATGTCATTATTACCTTCGATTTGATTCCTACGTATCAAGTTCACAAAAAGGTATTGGGTAGAGCTATTGCTCTTTTGAAAGATGCATATACTAAAGTTGGTCCGCACTTGAGGTCTTTAAACAACAACATCACTATACCTATCTTGGAAACAACAAACTTGGACATATTGGGGCTTATTAGATTTGAATATTTGCAAATCTTGCCTTTTAAACATCATGCCATGTCAATTGCTAGATCAGATACTTATTGGAAACAATTGGTCTCCACTAGAGTCATTGGACATCGAGGTCTTGGAAAAAATGTCAGTGGCAGACAATCGCTACAATTGGGTGAAAATACCGTTGAATCATTTATTGCCGCTTCATCCTTGGGTGCTTCATATGTTGAATTTGATGTGCAATTGACTAAGGATTTTGTGCCTGTCGTGTACCATGATTTTACCGTTGCCGAACTGGGTGTCGATATCCCCATGCACTTGTTAACTTTGGAACAATTCCTTGGTTTAAACAAGACCAATGAAAAACCTAATCGTTCAGTTGATGATGAGGTTTTGATACGGTCCAAGCCTAGAGCTAAGTCATCTTTTCAATTGAATGGCAACCACCATAATCACGATGATGTTGTTGATCGTGATTTTGCTAGTCAAATTGATGAACGAATGAAATTGACCAAGACTTGGAAAAGCAAAGGCTATAAGGGAAACGCCAGAGGCTCTTCTATTGCCTCAAATTTTGTCACCTTGAAAGATTTGTTTAAAAAGATTCCTCAGAATGTGGGTTTCAATATTGAATTGAAATACCCCATGTTAGATGAAGCTGAACAAGAAAGTATGGGTGAGCTTGCCATTGATTTGAATTTGTACTTGGACACCATATTGAAGGTTGTGTATGATGAAAATATCAATGGTCGCCACATTGTTTTTTCATCATTCCACCCCGATGTATGCCTCCTACTTTCAATGAAACAACCAACAATGCCAATTTTATTTCTAACTGAAGGCGGTACTGCGCCCATGGCTGATATTCGTGCTTCATCTTTACAAAATGCCATTAGGTTTGCCAAAAAGTGGAACTTGCTTGGAATTGTGTCGGCAGCACAAGCATTGGTCAAGACTCCACGTTTGGCTCAAGTTGTTAAACTGTCGGGGTTGGTTTGTGTAACTTATGGTGTCGAGAATAATGATCCTGAATTGGCCAAGATTCAGATGAGAGCTGGTGTTGATGCTGTTATTGTTGATAGTGTGTTGGCGGTTAGGGAAGGGTTAAGGGAGCATAATGATTCAAGAAAGGAGTTTGAAGATTCAGGTAGTGAATAGATTTAGAGGAATAGAGAGCGAGTTTATTTTGCGCGACTGGTTTTTTGTAAAGGAAAAAGAATCGAAATCACGTAATCATTCTCTACATACTACCAACATCATGAGTAAAGATAATGATGACAAGCCAACTACCCATCCACTGAACTTTGCTGTCCCAACGCAACCGCGCCGTGGTATTGATGCAGTGCATGTCAATGCAGCTAGAGAGATGGTGCAACTACATACCCGAGGTCGGGTACCTCCACAACGAGGAGGAAGAGGAGAAAAACCAATTCAACAGCACCACCAGCTGATACTACTGCCGCAACAGCAGGGAGGCAGCTCCAAGAGCTCTCATGCTCCAGTAGTTTCAGAACAGTCAAAAGCTCCCATGTCCAAACCTAAGATTAGCATACCATTGGACCATGATGGTGGTGAGTGCAAAAACCCTCAGTGTCAACACTGCGGCAGTATCATAATCCCTGCTCCACAACTGTCTTTCCCAGTACAGGATAAACCATCAATCAAAGTCAATGATTGGGAGATTTACACCATCAAGAAACCCATATTGTCATCTGCTGAATTGGATCATTTGGGTGATACCAAATTTGAGTTCCCATTACCAGAGATGATTTTCGGCAACAATTTTGTTCGAATTAAATACACTGGAGGACAAAGCGATACCGATGAGGAGTACGAAATTTGGTTTAATTCAATAGATGCATTGGATACATTAGAAGATGATTGCCATTTGAAGGTGAGTTACCATGAAGAATGGTTAAAACTGCGTCAGAACCGACACAAGAAACAAGAACGAGGTGGTGATGCCAAAACATCAACTAGTGCATGTGATGAAATGACTGATAAAGTGAGTGATTTAACCGATATGGATGCCGTGAAACCATATGATTGGACCTACTCGCCAAACTATGTGGGTCACACACGCGGGTTCAATTTTGTTACTGATGATTCTTTGGAAATCCCCATTGATCGATTAATGAAACCAGATCCGATTTTATTTTTCGATGAAATGATATTGTATGAAGATGAATTAGCTGATAATGGAATCAGTATGCTTTCAATCAAGATTAGAGTCATGCCCAGTTGTCTTTTACTATTGTGTCGGTTTTTTTTAAGGATTGATAATGTTATATTCAGGATTAGAGATTGTCGTGTGTTTGTTGATTTGAATTCAAATGAAGTGATTCGAGAGTATAAGTTGCAAGAATGTGATTATGATGAAGTATTGAAGTTAGCCGGATCGAGTGCGTCGGGTGGTGGTAGTGTTGGTGGTGGCCATGGAAGTAAAGTGAATAATGATCCAAAGAGGTTACTACGGGATCAGAATTGGGTTAGTTTGAATATACCTGTGGTTAAAAGGACTATTGAAAGGTGTATAATGTAGAAGTATACATTTGATACAGTGCATTTGCGACATCGATATTTATAGATGCGTGTCTACTCAAACTTTGTAACCTCCAGAAGAAGAGCCGCTTTGGTGAGGTTAACTTGGAGTGGTTCTCTCTCCACTAGTATCAGCATCAATTACACGTTGTACTCCTCGTAGTATATAATTTAAGGTCAGGAAAAGGTCTTCATTCGTGAGACCTGGCTTATTGCAGAACCTTTTCGCTGCGCTCGTGGGCTCGTTCATAAACTTCCTTTTGCTGGCGTTTGATTGACCGGCGTCGCTTGACGAGGAAAATGCGTGGTTTTTGTTATTTGTTGTGAGTCAACAACAGCATTGTCGGTACCATTGTTGTCATACTGGGTACCACTTCCGCTACAACAAATTGTAGTCATATAAAGCCTCAATCTTTACAAGATCTTTAGGTTTCTTTGCCATTGATCCCATTGCCCGTTCGTGATTCACAAGTCGTTGTTGAACTGACGTGAGCGGACCTGTGCTTATCACTACTTGATCATCGTCAAAGTCCTTTTCAGTACCGATAATTACCCTCACTGGCTCTCGCATCCGTGCAATTCTTATTTCAGCAGGTGTTGCTCCGATGATCTCCTAATGGACACCATTATTATTGTTTTCGACTTCCAGGATGATTGATTTTTCTTTAAACACGCTTGTTTGTTTATAATTTTTAATTTTGTATTTGAACAAAGTGTGGGCGAACGTCTTTCCCAATATTTGTCTAAATTTCTTTTCGTTTCTTGCGCAAAAAATTTTTTTCAGTTTGTTAGATTGAACCCTACTGCGTTAGATTCCCCCTCCACTCTCATGTTCAAGACAAGCCGAAATAGTATCTTTAAACAGCTCCGATCTGTTCATACATTGCCCAGATTGGCAAACCATGAAACATGGTCAAGTCAAGGAATACCTGGCCTCTTGTCTCCACAAGGTTATTCCACAGCATGGACTAATTATCAAACTTATTTATTGACCAACTTGACATTACTCACCAATGGAACTGCCAATGAAACCAAAAAACCATTTGAAATCTTGCTTAATACGGCGAAACAAACCACACAACAACATACATTCCATTATGCTGCCATGTCACACATGAATCATTTCTTTTTTGAACAATTGACCGATAAATCAACTTCAAGTTCAAGTAAACCTTCACGATTCCTTATGGAAAAACTAATACATCAAGATATATTGGATATTGATGCATTGAGAACTAAAATGTTGACAATGGCTGAAAATGCTTATGGACAAGGATGGATTTATCTTGTTGAAGACAAGACCAAGAATTTGCAATTTTTACAATGTAATAATGATGGAGTGCCTTATTATTTTGGCAAGCGTCAACAATTGGATTTGAATGGTGGGATTGATGAATTAAGCTTTAATAGTTTGGCCAATTTACAAAAGAGAGCAGCAGCAGCTAGTGGTGTTGCTGGCCAAGAAAAAAGTGGCGTAGTTGTTGCTGATGAAGATGAGCAGTATTTGCCCATTTTGGCTATCAATTATTGGGATTATATGTATGTTGAAGATTATGGCGTCACTGGAAAAAATGAGTACTTGAGTAACTTATGGGATCATTTGAATTGGGATGTGATTAATAAGAGATTGTTCCAAGTGTAAAGTGTAGGAGGAGATTTTGTACATAGATAGTTTTGAATAAACAATTGATAGGGTCACGTCTATAATTGAGCTTTGCAAGAGGTCATAATGGAGTGAGATTTTAAAAAGTAAGCACTTTGAAACAAGTCATTTGCAGCAAAATTGCCGCAAAATACGAGTGAAAAGCATTGTTGCGTTCGTTTTGCCAACAAACGAGAAGAACCTGCTGTTGCATGCTTAGCGAGATGTATTTGTTGCGGGAAATCAGCCAGATTATAGTTGTGCTAAAGAGATGAGTTGTTTTGGCTGCGAGATATTTGCCTACAACAATAGAGCTGAGATATTTTTGCCCACATGCTTTTTGTGTTATTATTAGGTCTTGGCTGGTTTTTCTGTATATAAACTTTACTTTCTCTATTGGATGAGTCCCAATTGGGAAATCGCCGCATAGAAATACACGTCATACAAAGTCATCCTTTATTTTTCAACTCGATTGTTATAAATAGCAGTTGAAATTCCCACGTAATTTTAACAATTTCGATCTAGTAAATCCATCAAATACAATTACAACTCCTGAGTAAAATTTAAACTACAATAATACCAAAAATGAGTTCAAACGAAGAAACAAAGAAGACATGCAGCTGTGGCTCTTCATGTACTTGTGCAAAGGATCAAGGTGGATGCAAATGTGATAGCTGCTCCAAGTGATTTAACTAGTTGAGATCGATTTAGATGAATAAATTGTATAGCTAATTCAATATGATGATTTTTTTTCAGTTTAAGCTACATTTGTAGATTCACATCACATGTCAGTGAGAAAATTGTTATACATTGCACTGAGATATCGAGTGATTCAACAACAACTCTTTGGGTCTAAAATCCTTTCCACTCATAGAAATTGTGATCAGCAAATTGAGCTGTGACTTTTCTATTCTTTAAAATGAGTTCAGTACAAACATTCGTAATAGCCAATCGACTCTACACTCTCTTTCCTTTTAGTTAGTCGGTGTCGGGGGCGGGGGAGCGAATGCGGGCATTTGATCGGTTTTTGTCTTTTGGAAAAGACTTTTAAGAAAACCCGATCAGAGCAAAGCCAATCTCTACGTATTTCCAATAGCATTCAAAAATACATTGATAAAGTTAGCGATATAAAAACCTATATCCAGCTATTAAAAGTAATCAGCAACCTATGGCATATTACTTTGGTTGACATGTACATTTGTCGGTGCTTTCACACTTGCAGGTGTTATCACAGGTGCAGTCTTTGGAGCAACAGGAACAAGAAGCTTTTGAACTCATGATTGTTAATTGATATAAGAATTAATTGTATTGAAGGGAAGAAGAAAAGAAGTATGTGAATTCAATAGGGGCAGGAAGGGGGGGAGTGGAATTTACTCCTGTATTTATACTTCTCTAATCACAAGTTTTCTAGAATCCTCCGCTGCTCTTTTTATTACCAGATACAGTACCATGCAGTACACAATATGCTACAACATGCATTCTTCGTATGATTTGGGGTAAAATCCGGTACAGTAGCAAATTTACTCTCTTCTTTTTGTGTAAAGTAATTAAAGTTTATCACCATATTTTTTCTTAGTCAAAGTACACGTAACGTACATATGGATGCCAAAAAGCATACCTACCACCCTCCTTGGAATCCCACGGAGAAGTGGGTGAAAATGTCAGACCAGAAAAATTGGAGAGATGAATGACCAAACTTAAATGCTTGGAATTGCCACGTTGTTCCACTTTTTTTATCCGCGGTTAAACAACCCTACCCAACTTACTGGAAAATCTAAATTCGCCACAAGTGGGTTGAAAAGAGAAGAAATATCCTAAATGGTTGGAGAAGAAGTATATTATAGACACATTTATAGGAGCAGCGACAACAACAATAGAAGATAAGACTTGTAATGCGAAGCTATGGTTGCCAGTCTTTCTTGAAGTAATAACAACCCGACTATTATCTTATAAAAATTACCATTTTGGTTGGCCAATTAAAAGCAGAATGGAAATCCAATCTCTGCGTTTACGTAGCTAAGTGCGCCAATTTTGAATGGAGCCAATTCATGAAAAAGCATCATATACAACTAGGCCTTGCTCAATTGCCTCTCACAAATTTTCACCAACTTCTCTTTTCGGGGACTATTTTCCATGTCTTGTACTGCATTGAACAAGCCTTCCCACGTGGAACGATTGTCTTCGTAAATCTCAAGCAGTCTCAAATACTCCTTTACACTTGATTGTAATAGCTCATTTTTATCTTTAGTGGATTCAAGTGATAATTGATAATAGTATGACCCAATATTGTTGTACAAAACATACGCATCTGGTTGATTTGTAAGTACTCTTTTAAGGCAATAAATGGCCTTCATGTACTCCTTCATTTTGGCATATTCATCAGCCAACTCACACCAAGCAACAACATCACCAGGTGCCAAATTCAAGTAGTAGATGAGATTGCTAACATATTTCACTCCATCGTTCCTAGACATTGTCGTGAGTCTTCTCGATAATAACAATTCATCTGGGTCCTCACTCAATACTTTTCCTGCACTTTGTAAATCCCCCATTGCTTCAAAATAGATTGATTTGAGTAGTTTTATACGTTGAGACGAAACTTTGTTACCGAATTGATCATTCAATCTTTCAAGCACTGTTTTGGCTTCAATATCATGTCCTGTGATTAACGACAAGTAGAAATCTAACTCAAAGAGTTGAAACAATTCAACGGAGTCAAGCTTATCTTGATGGTTTTGAAGGTATGATTTGAGCTGTTTGGTGTGATGGTTTATTTCCTCTGGGGTAAAAGTGGCAAATCTGCCAGTGGTGGCAATATTGAGGAGTTTCCTTTTGATTAGAGCTTGATCGATGGTCATAGCAATGGCGGTTGAAAACGTGTACTACCTTGTGCTTGAATGTAAATTTATGTTGGTCGTTACTTTTTTTCCTTCACGAATAATCAACATATTGCGGTTGGATTCTGCTTCTAACAACGATAGAGTGACACACACAAACACTTAGCCTGATTCAACACAATGGTACTCAAAGACCCCCGTTGCTAAAAATACAACTGGCCTTGTAATTGCTGGCATGGTTATGAGATATTAACATATTCTCACAATTTATTAATAAAACAATAGGGTGATGGTCTTTGCTAATCTCATTGCAAAAGGAAGGTGATAGACCACCAATCAAAGGTCGTTTGGTATACAAACCTGAAATTGAATCACATTGGACAACTCCTTTCGCCCATTGTTTCTTAAGTTGCTATTACCAACAACACTGGTTATGAACTTCGAGTGGGGGAGAAATATTGGCACCGATGCCATGCTAATTGCAATGAACATATATTGGGCCACCCCGTGGTATATGGGTTGTCCTTTTTGACGTAGCTCAACAATTTAGGAACTATAAATATGTCAATCTTTCTCCCCTCGAAGCAGATTTCAATTGTTGAAGTTTTATCACCAAACAATGATTTCTTTATTTCAAGGTTTAGTATTGGCATTCATATTTGGTGTAATTACTAATGGTACCCCTGTTGAGAAGAGACACACCAAATACATTGCTCATGAATTTCATGATACTGAGGTTCGCCTGATTGGGAAAAGAGCTGAAAATGTTGATTTTGAAGACAAGGCGTGGCGTTTCGTTGCTCATTTGAAAATTGGTTCTGCCAAACAAGACGTACAGGTTCTTCTTGATACAGCAAGTATAGTTTTGAATGTTCCCCAAGTGAATTCGACTTGTCCGGGTGGTAAGATTTGTGCACCTCAAGACAGTTTCAACCCCTTTGAATCCACCTCATTCAAAAATTCGACCATTCCAAGTAAATCACCTTTTGGTGAGGGAAAACAATATGGGTTTGAAGTCTCGGACGATCTTTACTTTGAAGATGGCAAAAAAATACCTCAATTTGACTTCAATTTATTAAACGAACTGAATTATGTTAACCGTGGAGCTTTCGGTATAGGGTACAGCACCAACAACAATCATAGCTACGTATTGGCTGCCAAAAATGCTGGTTTAATCAACAATGCTGGATTTTCTCTCTTTAAAAACTCGGACAAAAATGGGTCTTTCCTTTTGGGAGGTGTGGATAAAGCCAAATATGATGGTGATTTGCTCATTTTCAATGATTCCAAAGAAGCCATGTACCCAAAGTCAATTATAACTGCGAATGGTACAGTTATTCCATTCACATATAAAGTTTTGCATGACTCGGGGACTCCCACTATGGCGTTGTTGGATACCGTTGTGCAAAAGTTTTACAAGGATGTTGGAGCCAATGACAAGGGCCATATACCATGTGACAAAGTATTGAGTGGTAACAAGAGTTTGAATTTCGATTTTGGACCATTTACCATACCCGTTTATTACAAAGATATTTTTAACAGGTCTGGTTCAACTTGTATTTCAAATATACATGCAACAAAGTCTCCTGATAGACAATATCTTGGAGCTGTGTTTCTCAGAAATGCCTACCTTGCTCAGAATTTCGATACCAAAAGGATTGGTTTAGCACCAGTGAAGTATACTGATGAGTCCGATATTGCTGATTTTTGGTTTTGAGTAGTGTATGTGCACTATGTGCCGTTCGTTATATAGAGGTCATTTTGATATTGAATTTGCTTGTTGACGTACACTTACTTACTGTAGTTGTAAATTGGTAAAATCGTAGCAATTCCTTAGGTTGTGGCAAATTAGTGACACCCTTCACGTGTAGCGGCGATATACTTGCGAGGGCTGTATTGCTATAATGAGTCAAAGCTTTTTTCTGTCGAAGCATCGGAGATGGATTAAAAAAGTAAAGCGCGGTATCGGCGGGCAAATGCTGGGGCTCCTAAGTCGCCCGAAACAATACCGTATAGCCGGTATACGGAACGTATTAATTTTTTGTGCCACTGTGTACGCTGCTGTATGGGTCATTTCTTCAAAAGTTTTAAATGCGTAGTTTTGACTCATTTGTTTGTTGGATATTATATGCAGTACTACTCTTATCAAGATAGAAAAGAATTACTCATACATTCAATGCGTGCATCATCATCAAACAAAATCTCAATAAAAAAACTGTGGTGGTCACTCCAACCAAACACTTTAAAAGAAAGTATATATATATCTCACAGTACACACCAGTCAGTACATATATACACCCATAGACATTACAACATACACACACACACACACACACACACACACACACACACACACAGCTTTACTCATTCAACTAGCCAAGACTTAGCACTCACATCTTTTGATCTTTTTTTTTTTTTTTTGGCAGCCTAAAAATACATCAACACAGCACACTTTTTAACATAACACACTTTTATATTATCCAACATACCACATAATAGTTCAGATGTATTCTCAAAATTTTTACTAAATCATCTTTCCATCATCGTGCTTACTTTTTCTTTTTGCTATCAGTTGAGTTTATCAAAGATTGAGATTTGAGTTAGGTTCATCTATTTACACACTTTCAGAATATTTTTATCAGGTAAGGGGTATTATCATTTTTTTTAAACCAGTCAGTTACTATCTAGGAGGTAACTGCATCAGACTTTTCATATCATCAGCCATTCACAAAGGGTTGTATTGTATTTTTTTTTTCAAAGATTGCCTTTCATTATTTTTTTGCAAATCACATACAGGCGTTTCATTAGGTTAAACCGGGTTGTACACATTTGGGGTCTATTTTTTTTTATCATTTTCATTTCATAAGTTACGATATTTTCCACCATGCAATCTCCAATTTCACCATCTTGCAAGAAGGGGGAGCAAGATGTTACTCAAACTAGGCAGGAAGCTAAAGGAATCGATTTATTAACACCACCACATTCATCAGCTGAAACAGAAACAAAATCGGTCACAAAACCACTCAATTCAACTGCTTCTTCACCAAACCACCACGACTATTATCATCAAGCACACTTAAGTAAAGCACAATTCAACTCAATTTTGGTCAATTGTGCTACTAATTTGTTAAAGATTTTGTACTTTAAGCAAAATCACCACACTTGCGACACCAAACAGGTGAAACAATTTATTATTGAGATTCTCAAACGTTCCAAAACCTCAATTCAATCTTTACAATTGGCTTGCTTTTACATTTACAAGTTGATAATCACCAACAACGCAAATTTGCCAATTAAATGCCAACACTTGTTTCTTGGATTAGTTATTATTGCATCTAAATTCAACCAAGATTACAACTATTCGTTCAAATCATGGTGTAAGATTATTGGATTGAATGAGGAGCCTAAACATATTAAACACTTACGTGAAGTTGAAATTCAAGTGCTTAGTTTGTTGAATTACGAATTGGGTTTAATGGGTGAGAAATACGAAAATTGGTGCAATGTTTTATTCATTTTTGGCTACGACTTTATCAAGTATCAAATCATCAAACAAAACTCATCAAATGGTGACATTTTCTCCAATGATATAATTTGGGACTTGGATGTGTCATCCTATTCTTCCAAATTGATCAAATGGTGGCAATTTTTCCAAGATTTGAAAATTGATAATTTGAGAATCGTTAGGATTAGATTTGAATCGTATTTCACTCAACAATTGAATGAAAAAGTGTTCATAGTTCAAGATGCAACTAAAAAGAGATGCAGGGATGATGATGATGATGTAACTGTTACTTTATTCAATAATATCAAGAAAATTAAAGTTTAATTAGCAAGCCACACTACATATATACATTATATCAAATACAAGCATCCATCAGTACCCCATTTACCACGTATGTTGACGGGCATAAATCCATCACCATTGGAATTCTCATTTTGCTCTTGCTCTTGCTCCTTGCCATTTAAGTAGTTGGTGGATTTACCTATCGTGTAACCTCTAACTAACAAACTGCCTATTCCATTGGCATCTAAATTGTTAACCTTCATTTCCAAAGATTGAGGGATAACTCCAAATTGACGCGTGTAGGTGCGGTATTCATAGTAGTCAGTGGTCAATATTGGACCAAAGATGTTGTATGTGTAGTATTCACGAATCACGTGTGAATCGGTCACGATACGTAAATGATTGAGTTGTGATGATGTTAATTGAGGGTGAGATGCTGGGGAATAAACATACACTAGTTTCTCTGAGGAGAATATACCCAATCCAAGAAAGTATAGTTTGATATTTTGTTTCCATGCTAAGTCAGTCAATGTTGCTTTCGATTCAGGGAGTGTTGTTATATCAGTTTCGAACGTAGGTGCTTTTTCTTTAATGTGCACTTTCATTTGACAAACTAAAGCCATAAGCAACTTGACAATAGTATTTGATACCCCAGCAAAATCAGGTGATGATACAATAGTTATTGACTTGTTTGTGTAGTCTACTGGTAGGTGCTTTATTGATGATGCAACAGCACTAATCAAATTCAATTGGGTAAAATCAACCACTACATCAATACCTAGCTTCACCAGTTTGTCAAACTTGATTGTAATTCCTTTATCTTTATCCGCAGTGTACACGTTGTTAAACTCGTGCAATTGTTGTGCATGTGGGAGTTTGATTTGTGAAATTGATTTCCCAGTACTTGGTTCTTGCTTGTCGTAGAATTGTAGTGGTATTTGTTTAACAAGACCAATCAAGACAACAATCACCCAATGCCCATCGATTTGGTAATCCACAGGTATGTTTATAGCATCGCATTGTTCTTGCGATTGAGAAATGTAGTAATTAATAGTTGCAAATTCAACAAACTCATCGCCAACATAAATTCCCCGTGATCCACCATTTTTCATGGCAATTTCCCAAATATCATTACAGTTACCTCTACGTATCTTGTAATGATCGTATCGAATATCGAGACCCAATCGTAAACCAGTGGGCGATTTTGTCGAATGATAAATTGGTGATTCGTTTGGTAAACGTGTGGTATCGGGGTACGATTGTTGTAGCAAGTACAAGTCAGGTACGGTTTTGAGGTAATTGAGTATCTTTAAGACAACGTAGATTGTAGTTAGTGATACTAGGATAATTGTGACGAAAAACATTCCTGTTTGAACTGTATAGGGCTGTAACTAAGCGGGCGGAGTATCTTTTCAAAAGCGCTTTTTTGGAAACAAAGGGAATTTTCGTCGCGCGATTCTCCTCCTAATTCAACCTTTCATTCTTCCCACCAACGATGAAGGATTATCGAGTGTTGTTGTACTTATTTATCTCCTGGATTGTGGCATTTCTTATAAATGAAAAATATGTACCCTATAGAACAATACGAAGATGCAAATGGCCTAAACTCGACCACGAGGATAATGCCTCACAACAACAACGACAACAACACCACCAAACCAATATTTTACTCATTGCCGATCCACAATTGATTGATAATCATACTTATCCAGGTCGTAATCCATACTTGCTCAGTCTATCACAACACACAGTTGACCAACATTTGAAACGCAATTATAACCAGTTGACAAGACTCAATGCCAATGCGACTATTTTCTTGGGTGATTTATTAGACAATGGACGTGCCTCAACTGATGAGTATTTCGCCAATGAAGTGGCTCGATTCAGATCGATATTCCCAAAACACCCACAAATGTATACCAATCTAGCGGGGAACCACGATATTGGATTTGGTGATTTGATAAGGACTGATATACGTGATCGATTTGGTGAAACTTTTGGTAATCCCAATTTACAAACTAGTATTGATGGAGTCGAATTTATCTTGGTTGATAGTACTAGTTTGTCGTCGAGTAAAGATCAAATTAATCAAGCTTCACGTGGATTTATTAATCAATTACCAAAAAAGAGTATGCCGAGGATTTTGTTATCACATGTGCCCCTTTTCCGGGACCCCAATACCAATTGTGGATCCTTGCGAGAAAAACCCAAATTTGAATCGTTGGGGAGAGGATACCAATATCAAAACTCTCTCACAAAGGATATATCCAATTTGATATTTGAGAAAGTTGAACCGGATTTGATATTTTCTGGTGATGATCATGATTATTGTGATATTGTCCATCATCCTCAAGAAACGAGAGAAATCACGGTGAAATCAATGTCAATGGCAATGGGGGTGTACTACCCTGCGGTTCAATTACTCAGTTATAGTAAACTGCCTGAGGGGTTGAAATATCTGACCAAGATTTGTTACATGCAAACACCATATATTAATGTTGTTATTTACATTGTATTGGCAATAATTTCAATAGTGATTATACTTTATCAAAACATACGATTGAAAACGGGAAACTCCAGCTGGACAATCTTGCCCTTGAGCAGACTGAAACGAGAAGAAAAGAGTAAGATGGGGACTGGTGGATGGAGAAAACAAATGTGTTTGGATGTTGTTAAAGAATGTTTGGCTATGGCGATGGTGGTTATTTTTGTTTACAAGTATTTTATTGCATTATAGTCTTTTTATTATATAGAACTATGTAATGTTTCATATCAAACAACAAATTACAAGAGGGCCACAGCGAGGATTAATCCTAGTGGCATAACCAAGCTAGAGATAAACAACTTGTTAGCACCATTTGATTTATTTGGTGAACCAGTCTCTTCACTTGATGATCCAGTGTTGGTGGAAGTACTTCCGCTACGAGTTGTTGTACCTGTAGCAGCTGATTGCAATTCACTTTCAGCAACAGCAGTAGAACAGATATAATTGTTACCTTCAATATCTCCATCATCATGCAATTGATCAAAATCAGAACAATCGAAATCCTCTGAAGTTGAATTCAATTGAAAATCACCTTTAACTTTTTCCAAACTATTCATTGACAAATTGGCAATATCACCACTAATGGCAACTGCACCTTCAACAACTTCCAAACTAGGGAATGCATTTTGTAAATCATGCAATTCTGAATTGTTGAAAAGACTCAATTCACCCCCAATTTCTCTCAAACTCTTGAAATCGATTGATGTCAATTCATCATGAGCAAAAACTTGTAAACTTGATCCAACATAGGTCAAAGTGGAAAGATTCAATGATTCAAACAAGTTGTAACTAACTTGCAATGTACCATTAACGGCTCTCAATTCACTAGCTGACAATTGACCAACTGATTGCACGGTTAAGTTAGCTGCCCATTCTAAATCGTTCAATTCAACAACAGCATCATCATTGTTGAAGCTCAAAATCAATGCATCAGTAACACTTCTCAAATTGGGGAATTGAATCTGAGTAATGTTTTTATTATTGTTAATATTCATATACTGAATATTGTTGAACGAAGTTAATCCGTTCAAATTGGTCAATGCAGTATCGGACAAAATCACCTTGCCAGCTCTTTCCAATTCACGATTCAACACCAAATTGGCAAACGAGGGTAATGAAACCAATTCCAAATCTTGTGAATTTCTCAAACTTGACAAATCAATCGTGTTTAATTGGGTCATATTGGTAACGGTTAATTTACCATCAATACTTCTCAATTGGTTCAAATTGATTGCGACAATTGATTTTGAATTGATAACAGTAACATCACCAGCAATTTCTCGCAACTGAGGTAAATCAATCGAAGCAAACTCGTTACCGGAGATGGTAATTTCTCCATCCAAAGTTTCACATGATGTCAATTGTTGAAGTGCGGTAGCGTTTGTGATGGTGGTTCTTGAAAAAGAGCAAGTATCAGTAGAAGAAGTTGAAGTTGATTTTGAGTTTGATCCAGTGGTGGTTGTAGTAGATCTGGCAGTAGTGGTTGTGTTGGTTTCATCAGCGGCGAAAACACCACTGGCTAAAATGGCTAACAAAGTGACGAAATTAAACTTCATTCTGGCGAGATCTGAGCTTCTTCTGTGGTGAGATTTGGTGGAGTTTTAGTGTGATAAAAGATCTTGTAGTAAAGACGGTGCAATTACCTCTTAACAAAAAAAAAAAGGTGATAAAGTGCAATGAAAATTTTGAGGAAAGTGAAAGGAGTTGAAGAAACGATGATGTGAAGTCTTTTCTTTCAATTAACAACGAGTGAAGAATTGTTCGTAGATTATATTATAACTTCCCTCAGTGGTTGGAAGGTAAAGGAAATTTTATTTTGGGGAAAGATAAAGAAAATATTGTGGGAAAAAGAAAGAAAAGTAATTCTGATTTTGTCCTTTTCTGCTGTTGTTTATATTTCGGCACCCAAGAGTCACGAACTACGTGGAAACTAAATGTAAACAGACACAGCCCAAGCATAAAGATGTTGATGCAGTGACGAATGGGAATGTTCTGTTAACTTTTAAAAGCTAAAAAAACTAAAAACTTTAGTTTATTTTATAGCTTGTTTATTTTTCTTTTTATTTTTTTTTATTCTATTTCTGTTTTTATTTTGTTTAAGTGGCGTGGTTTTTATTAGATTCAACCCCCAAGAAAATAACACTGTAATCAAAACACGGTCAAAGTAGATTTTAAGTTTCAAATAGCTGTTAAAGGCACATCATAAGCGAGTTGGTAAACAATGGATTTTGATCTGGTTTGATTACGTATTAAATTGCGTAAGATGTCTTGGGAAACAGCAAGCTGTCAATAGTAGGGGATGACGTATTGGGTTTGTGGGGGTGATATACAACAAATTGTGCATTTTACATGAAAACTTTGATTACTAAGCTAAAATTAACAACATACTATCAATACACCCTGCGTGATTTTACAGAGGAGTGGTCTTTTACCGAAATCTGTTTTCATGCATATAACTTATACGAGCGTAGGAGTTTGTGGTAGCTCAAGAAGTTGATTTCATATAAAGGCAAACACGTATCTACAGCTTTGTTTTGACTTGTTCAAGTTGTAATATAGTGGAATTTGTTGGCTCGTAATCCATGTAGAAAAAGGTTATCGAGAATCATTTCGAGGGTTCTAGTGATTGACTATGGAAAACGTGCAGATGGTGAATGCTATTCATCAATGCTTTCATTTCAAGATATCGTACTCACAACCTCACTCACACAGGAATAATTCTCAATGATCTGTCTCAGAAGTGGATAGTTATTACACTGGTGCGATAGTGGAATAAAAGGGGTCATTGTAAGTAAGGGCATATCCAAAGAGAAGTATTTGTGAAATCAATACATTGCTGGCAAAAAGTTCGCTTGGTTTGAGACTGCTTTCTCGAATGAGCTGAATTACAAACTTAGCTGTCAGGTTAATACAGTCAGCGTGTTTCGTTGTTGTGGGGGAGCAAAAAATTATGGTTGAGAGTCGTATTCAGTAGACAATAGAAAAAGGAGCTAGGTCAAGACTACTACAGAATGTGAGTTATCTTTGGAAGTGTTCAGTGACGTAACCAGTGCAATTTTTAAACATACTGCATGAACTGGCAAGTATATAATCGGCTTCTTTTCCATTTTCAACAGAATGATTATATCCAGAAATGTTCATCAGTCTCTTGAAAGCAAGAATTACCAAGAGTAGTGTTTGATTGCCCTCTACATTTTCCTCGATTTGGCAATGTGATCTTGCTGCAAAAATTGGCAACTGGAGGAACGGTCGCACGATTTTGGAAAAGAGACACAAAATTTGTAACACACTGTCATTGATACATACGTTTGTCTCTACATCTTCGCCAAAAAAGGGTATAGAAAACGCTTCGATCGCTGTGTAGATTCGAATGGACTTTGATAGTTATAGAACGGGAACGGTACTATCATCTGAGGAGATTTGCTGTAGATAATTGCAGGGTAAAGTTCTTTACCCATGCGCGTCAACGTCTAAGTCTGAGTCTACATCTTGTTTAATGGTGTAAAGTTTTGTTTTCCTCATTCACGTTCAGGTCCTCTCATTTTAAATGTAGAGAGTTTAGGGAAGTTTGACAACGTTTTGAGTTTTACTTTCTTTAGAATGTGTAGCCAACAACTTACGCGTTGGTTCAAATGCAAACGTTACTCAAGCAATATGCTTGAAGTGCCAAACCTCGAGACAAATTCGGTGACTGGTACTAGCTAACCCAACGAATTATCAGAAGTCTTTCAATGCATCTAGTATCTCTCGCAAGCCTTGTTAATCTTTCAATTGCAAATAATGATCTCTACATTATTGTAACTTGTACTGATGTGTGTATATATTCCTAATTAGGAAGAATTGTAAACAAAAAAAAAACAAAGCAAAAGAACGAAAAAAAAAATCCAAAACATAAAAACAAGTTCAAGTTCATTAATCAAAAAGAGATACAATTGATTATCAAAACGACCAAGACTCACCACTCGCTCTATTAATTATATCTTTAAGAAGTCAGTTCTTTCCAACATTACCACTAACCACTCAAAACGCGCTTAATTTATCCGAATGTCACAATTGGAACCACCGCCAGTCGCGTCAACGCAGGATTTATCGCGATCGCTGAGTCAAGGCACAGACTTTTTCAAAAACGACAATGGTATGTACTCAACACTCCTAGAGCATGCAGAATGGAAAGAATAATACCACCTCCGTAGCAACTTCAGCTCTAAATCCTTTTTTAATACCTTACTAACTCCCCCATTTGCAGAATCTGTGGATCTTTTGTTGAGAGAAATGAGTGCAGATATGGATAGTATAGCTCCAACCACATTCGATCCTAGCCACAGGCGAAATGAAAACAGCTTATCAATGTCAATCAACACGTCACCAACAAAACCCTTGAACTTCCCTAACCAGCAACCATCCATTAATGACCCTAATTCCAGCTCAGACACATATGCTAGCGATCAAGACCAACAACAGACCAAATTGTACCCCAAAAATGATTTCAAAACTTCATTGAATCGAAATTTTGATATTGACACTTCTGCTGACTTGCAGGACACTATACAAGTGAGTAACAAGTATAAATCTGATGTCGATATTTATACGCTGCAAACTCCAATAACTTCAACTGTCAATTTAGCTTCGAAGCAAACCTATGTAAACTCATCTCCTAATAAGTCAATAATGAAGAAAACGCCGACTGGATCACCCAAGAAAGTGGCATTCACAGCAACTGACCCTAAGATTTATCAATATAATCAAGAGAAACAAGAATTTGATGAAGAGGATAACCACCAAGCTGCGAACCACCTAGCACTTCAAAAACCAATCACTCATCATTGGGAGCAGCCACACATCCATTCAGAAGACGAAAGCTTAGCTTCACCTCCTCCACCACCACCTCCACATACAAGCAAGCCTACTTTTGCTCAACTCTTGAATCGTGAAAGGGGCAGTAATAGCACAGAGAAGGTAAAGAAACTAGAAGCTGTACCACTCCATAAAAAATTGAACCCTCACTCAGATGAAGAATATGATTTGGATGCTCGTTTACAAGAGTTGGAATTGGCAGCAAAGAACAAGACCAAGGAAAATATTCATCATCTATCACTTTCGTTACAAACTCCTACATTTCAAATGGAAAACCCATTGGACTCTTTACAGAAATCTCCTGATGTGCAATTGAGATCATCGGGGTCATCACAGTCTTCATTACAATCATTGAGAGATGATAATAGAAGTTTGAATTCAGTTCCTGGATCTCCTACAAAGGCTAATCGTGGGCTTGCTTTGCGAGATGGAATCAAGGGGCTATCTGATGCAGCAGTTGAATCAATGTTACCTAGAGATGAATCGGAGGATGCATTGTACATGAACGTTTCCAATAAAAAACTGTCGTCACTGTTGCGTGAAGATGATCATTTGGATTCTTTTGACAATTCATACAATCGTACTGAACAATCCATTATGAATTTGCTTAATAGTGCGTCTGCTTCTCAAGTGGCGCTTAATAATGTGCCACAAGGAAATGAGACTCACGTGAAGCAAGAGGAAGACCATGACGTTCTGGAGTTTATACCGGAGGAAAACGAGGTTCAAGTGAAGATCGAAAAGTGCTTTGATGAAGAGCGTTTTGTGATTGAAGAGAGAGAGGCCTTTGTGAAACATGAAGGACATGAGCGAGACGTGTTGGAACCGCATGTTCGGGTTGTCGTAAAGAAGGAGTCAAGTGAAGTTCTACCTCAGGATGAACAATCAGGAAACGTAAAGCAAGAGCTATTCAGCACCTCGAAGCACGCACCTCGAACCGAGGCCGCAGCCGCATCCGCACTGGCATCACTGGAAGAGCCAAGGACGACCACTCAAAGTGGCAAAAGTCAACCTCTTGACAACACTACCGACATGTCCAATCTCCCAAATGAAGAAGAATCAAGGATGTCCATAAGATTCCATACCAATGATAGCTGGAAATTGGAGGACAGCAACGACGGTGACCGTGAAGATAATGATGAATATAGCAAGGTACTCGAACAGTCGCAAGTCCTTGATGAATCAAACTCTTCACCAGATGAAGATTTTGCTGATGCATCTAATGAGCTTAGTCAAGCATTAGATCTCGTACACGCGGATTCCAAGAAGCAGGAGATTGTGCAAAGTTTGGCACCTCCTAGAGCAATTGACGAAGCTATAGATGCAACTCATGGTCCAAAAGATAACGACACTATTTTGGCAAACTCATCTAACATTGCTGAACCTAATGAAGATATAACGTTACCTCCAGTTGAAACCAACAACTACTCCTCATTGGAGGAGATTACAAAACATATGGACTCTGTGTCGAGCTACGAACGTTCTTTATCGGCTGAGAATGATGTGGTGAAGAATAAACCAGATGATTTTCTATCAATTTGGCATAGTCAGCGCAAACAGAAAAAGAGTCAAATGCACAAGGTACCTACTCAGCAATTGATAGCAGCTTATAAAGAGGAACAAGATGAGAAGAAAAGAGCAACATCAACTGATAATGTGAGGATACCTTCATCATTAAATGGTAAAAAGATCAAGGAAGTGCATGTCATGTCAAGAAGAGTGGTTAGTCCAGACAATTTTGATGACTTTCAAGTATCCGGATTTTTACCTGAATTATCAAGAGACTCTGGATTCAATGACTTGCACTTCCCAAATCAATCTAGAGTTGCTTCAGCTCAACTCAATACATCCAATATGCTTTCTAATATCGATAATAATCCAAACGTTGTTGAACCTCCACAACCTGGTTCATACAATGAGGCCCGACAAACAAAGAGGTTGACGTCTTCAAACAGCAATCATGTCCAAAGAGCATCAACAACAGCAGTACCCTCTGGACCCAGAAAGTCGAGATTCAGAGTGCCAACGTTCGAAATTAAACGTTCATCCTCAGTATTATCGCCCAAGAACATGTATGATGATATCTTTGAAGATGTTGTCCCGAGAAAACCACCTACAATTCGCGCGGAAGGAATGAAGACTTTACCCAGCATGGATAAAGATGATGTTAAACGTATTCTTTCAACTCGAAAGGGTATGACGCAAGATGAATATGCTAATGCTAAATTTGTTGAGCAAAAACCGAAAAAGAATTCAATTGTTACTGAAGCTGGACATACGTATGAACATATTCCACAAACTGCATCGATCCATGATGCCAACACCGATTCACCACGCCAATCATCTGTCGCTGTTGATTCGGACCTTTACCCATATTTAGTTAATGAATTGAACAAGTCACCCAGCGAATTGATGTCAAAGAGTCAACCAAATGACCAGGACTATCCAACTAGAACAGGGTCAGTGATCGTCCACAAGAATGCCGCATTACCTGAGCCCGAGTTTGAATTTGATATCTCACCACATACCCCACAAACAGCTACGGGTGGCATTGATGAGTTGGACACAGAAGCATCTTTGAACTACTTGCACAAGGAGAACTTGTCACCTAAGACATCAAGAAATGAAGTTGAGGTGAGACCGGCGTTGGAGCCTGCAGTGCAGCCATCAGTGCCTCTTCCAGAACCTATACTGGAACCTATAGTGGAGAGGAAATTAGATCCTAACGTGCGTCCCGTTGTTGCTAAACCTATTGTTCCCACTGATACACCAACAACACCAGTCAAGAAAATTCTGAAAGATTCGCATACTCCCATTTCGAAAAAGAGCTCTCCAAGAAAGAGTCCTATCAAGATTGGTTCCCCAGTTAAACTTGTTAGGAAGAATGGTTCTGTCACTGGTATCGAATTGATTGATAAACACCACTTTCGTGATCTTGCCAATACTGAAACTCCACAGACATTTTTGGGTGATGATTTAGTTAATAACAAAATCAGAGATAACATTGAGCAAGAGAAATGGGTTCCTCAGCACAAATCGAATATGCCCAGTGCCGTTTCTGTTCCCTCGGAATTTTCCGACTCAAAAAGTCACCATCATGGGCATGAACGCCACAAATCCGATCCAAAAGTCATTGACGATGAATTACCTGATGTTGCATGGCAAGAGCGTGGTAGGTTGTTTTTCCGTGTTCTTGGGTTGAAGAATATCAATTTACCTGATATGAAGTCACACAAGGGCAAGTTTACCATTGCATTGGACAATGGTGTTCATTGTGTCAAGACTGCTGAATATGATTTGGACCAAAACTTGGTTTCAATTGGCAAAGAATTTGAGTTGATTGTTGCTGACTCTTTACAATTCATCTTGACCATGAAGGCTAGTTACACCAAGCCAAAAGGTACATTAGTAGAGGTGCGGGAAAGGAAAGTTGTCAAATCAAAGAACAGATTAGGTCGTTTATTTGGATCCAAGGATATCATCACTACCACAAGATACGTGCCCAGTAAAGTCGAAGATAGTTGGGCTAATAAAGTGGCTACTGATGGATCATTTGCCAGGTGTTATATTGATTTTGCTCAATTTGAACCACAAGTCACTGGGAAAGTGCAAAGATTTGACTTGAGTTGCTTTAATGAATGGGAAACCAAATCCAATACTGGTGACACTAGGCAGAGGTTGAAACCATACAAGATTGCTGAATTGGAAGTTGAGATGTTGTTTGTCCCTCGTTCTGATCCTCATGAGGTTTTGCCCACCAGTATCAAATCAGCTTACCAATCACTAGCTGAATTGAGCAAAGAATTGAAAACTACCAATGAAGGTTACTTGTATCAAGAGGGAGGTGATTGTGAAATTTGGAAACGTCGTTGGTTTAAACTTTATGCTACTTCATTAGTGGCACACTCTGAGTTTAGCCATAAGACGAGAGCCAAGATCAATTTGAACAAAATCGTTGACGTCATGTACGTTGACAAAGAAAATTTGCACACTTCAAAGCATCGTAACTTCAGTGATGTTTTGCTTGTTGAACATTCATTCAAGATTAAATTTGTCAATGGGGAAATTATCGAATTTGGTGCTCCAAATGAACAGGAAATGAAGCGATGGATTGCAATTTTGGAAAGTATTGTACAGAGAAACAAGATTAGACGACAACCTTGGGTCAATGTAATGATGAAGCAACAACTTGAAACAGCTTAGAAGTTGTATGGAGTCTATAGAGTAGATGAAAGAAAATGTAATATTACGAATTTTGATTCAGTAGTGGGTAGAGTGGGGGATTCTATATCTCGCATTGCTTATTATTCACACTATATACTACTTTGTCGGTGGTGGAGGTGGAGGTGGTGATGACGCCGACATGTTGAAGTTGAAGTTGGACATGTTGGGTACTTTCATACCCGGTGGAATCTGAAAATTTGGTGGCATTTGAAATCCAGGAGGCATTTGCGCACCTGGTGGCATTTGCATTCCAGAGGGCATTTGAAATCCAGGCGGGAACATACCAGGTGGGGGAGGCATGCCCGGGGGGAACATACCCATTGGCGGTTGCGGCAATCCGTTGTTGCCACCGGGTAATGGACTATTTTTATTTTTGCCAACTTCAGTTCCTGGAAGTGGGCCACCTGGTCCCTTCATTATTTCAGCCATAATCTTTTGTGGATTAAACTCACCACGTAATTTATCTTGCTTGTGACAATAGGCATTCCATGTAAACTCATCAAATCCGAAATTGAAATAATCGGAAATGTCAGCACCTGGTGCTCGCCATGGCTTGATCTTGAATATCTCCAAATCCAATTGCGTTAATGGCTTGCCTTCGTATTCAGGGTTGGCATTGATGTCGAGTTTCGATGTAGCTGAGGTTACTCCTGTAGATGATTTAGTTGTGATTTGTGTCGTTGTGGAGGTCGATGCTTGTGGAGTTCCTGCAGATGATGTGGGTGCCGCTACTTCTGATAGAATGTCATTGCCAGGAACTGAAGGTTTAGGGGCTGTGTCTCCTATTATGATGTCAATATCATCATCGTCATCATCCTCGTCGTCCTCGTCGTCATCTTCACTCTCCTCTTCATCTTCATTCTCCTCTTCGTTAACGGCTGCTTTGTCTTCATCCTTGGCGACACCAGTGGCTTTCGTGGCATCACCATCATTCAGTAGAAGTGTTGTCAGCTCTGAAGCCTGCGTCTTTTGTTTTTTGGTTGATGGTTGGTCTTCATCGTCTGAACCGTATAGGTAAGCATCGTCGTCCTCTTCAGAGTTGGCCATTTCGAAACGTAAGAAGGTAATATTGTGAGGTAATCTTCTTGGACTCTATCGTTCTGTCTGTTTTCAAAGTTGAACAAGATTGCAGTACAAGTGTCACAATTTTTATGTCACAATTTTTACGACACTGCTTATAGAAAAATTTTCCACTTTTTCAAAAATCACGTAAGCATTTCATCCCATCACCACTTTCTTTCAAAGAATTATTCAGTGGCGAATACAAACAACAACAACAACAACAACAACAACAAAGAACCTCCCATTAGATTTACTTTTTATGCTATATTTTAAACACCCTACATCTATAGATAATCTACTTCAGACAACAAATATAACTCCACATACCATTATACCGCCGAAGTTAACAATAAAGTAAATAAAGTTCATTTTTCCAAATATGTCATTCATCAACATTTGTCGTGATAACACCGATCCTTTTTACAGGTACAAGATGCCTCCACTTCAATCTAAGACTGAAGGTAGAGGTAACGGTATCAAGACTGCTATTGTCAATTTAGGTGAAGTTTCTCGTGCATTGAATCGTCCACCAGCTTATTTGGTTAAATTTTTCGGATACGAATTGGGAGCTCAAACCCAAATTCAAACTGATCGTTACTTGGTCAATGGGGCTCATGATACTAGTGAGTTACAGGATTCCTTAGATGGATTTATTAACAAATTTGTCTTGTGTGGATCTTGCAAGAACCCAGAGACGGAAATTGTCCTCAAAGGAAAAGATTCATTGGAGAGAGATTGTAAAGCTTGTGGTAAAGTAACTTTTATGGACCCAAAGCATAAGTTGTATTCATACATCGTCAAGAACCCACCTGATAACAAGAAGGGTAAAAAGTCAGCCACGGCTACTGCCAATGTCGTTGGTGGAGGTAAATCTATTTCTGATATTGCTGCTGGTCATGATAATGCCAATGACGCCAGTTTAAATGGCGCTGAGGGAGAAGGAGTTGATGGTGAAGATGATGAGGATGACGACTTGTTGGCTAAGAAGATTAATGCCGAAGCTGCTATGTTGCAAGATTTGAAAATCAAGGATGATGAATGGGCAGTTGATATGAGTGAAGAAGCAGTTGCAGCCAGAGCTCGTGAATTGGAAGCGTTTGATTCTTCAAATGCCTATGAACAATTGGGTGATTGGTTACTCTCTGAATCCGACAACAAGGTTGAAAATTTACCATCTGATGTGGAAATTTACAAAAAGATTGTTGAATTGGACCTCGTTGAATCACCAGCTACATTACAAGTTCTCGCGCAAACTTTATTTGACGCGAATATACTAGATCAAATTGAACCTCATGTCGGTCTTTTGACAAAATTGACAAACGGTAATGAAGAATATGAAAAGGCATTACTTGGTGGGTTGGAGAGATTGATCGGATTACTGTACCCTACTGAATTGATTTCGCAAACTCCCAAAATCTTGCATGCTTTTTATGATCGTGATTTGATTAGTGAAGATGTCATCATTCGTTGGGGATCTAAAGTGTCCAAAAAGTACGTGCCAAAGGACGTTTCTAAAAAAGTTAGAAAAGCCGCCAAGCCTTTTGTTCAATGGTTACAAGAAGCAGAAGAAGAAAGCGATGAAGAGTAGAGCATGACTAATTTTGTACGACACATATTGATTGTAAGTAGATTGTGATTAACTATTACTTTATTACTGGGGTTTTTATAAACAAAAAGATACAAAATATATATACCGTGCCCATTGAACTTCGTAGTTCTCTAAATTTCCCAAATATTTTGCCACGTGACTTTTATTTTACATGTACAGATTTCTTTGTTGAACCGTTGGTGTGCTTGGGTTGGAATTGTAGCCCAATGCAGCACTACTCAATGATAACTGTTCCAATTGTTGCATAACTGCCAACTCTTGAGGCAGTGGTTGTTGTGATGGTAGTAAACCTCCACGTTGTTGTTGTTGTGGTGGTGGTGGTGGTGGTGGATAATACTGTTGTTGTGCTTGTGCTTGTGCTTGTGCTTGTGCTTGTACTTGTGCTTGTGCTTGTGCTTGTGCTTGTGCTTGGGCCATGGCTTGTTGGGCATAGTACTGTTTCATATAAGCCGATGGTTGTTGAGTTGCATACTGATGTTGTTGAGGTTGAACAAGGGGAACATACTGATACGATTGTGGTGGTGGAATATGTTGCATGGAAAACTGTTGTTGAATATGAGGCGGCTGAGAATGGAAATTTCCCGTTGATGGTGGCTGTTGCTGATGATTCTGTAGTTGGTGCTGATGTTGATGTTGTTGATGGTGGTGGTGATTTTGATAAGAATCATATTTTGAAGCTCCACCATTGCCATTCCGTTGTCCACGTCTTCCATTACCGTGGTGACTATGATTATGATTAAGATTATGGGCACCACTGCTTCCTCCCACTCCCGCTCCGCCTCCTGTTGCTCCTGATGTTGCACCACCACTACCACCTCCTCTCTTTGATGAAAAGGATTTCCCTGATCGACTACTCGACAATCCAACTTCATCCATCAACTTTTTATAATTATGAAAATTGATAATATTAATCTCCATTAAAATCCGCTTAATCGCGGGTAAATAGCCACTAGTCAACTCAGCAAGTATGGGGTTACTCAATACTTTATAAATAAACAATGGTCCCGCATTGGAATTATTATCATCACTTCGTTCTTGCAAGATGAATTTCAAATTGTCAATGTTTGCAAAAATCGCATCAATTAGAACATGCTTGACGTCACCATCATTTGAATGATTAGTGGTGGTGGTGGTGGTGGTAGTGGTGGTGGCAGTGTTATGGTTTAGTATCTTCAAAATGGTCAAATTGGCCAATCGATGAACACAAAGATTTGGCAAATTAGGCAAGAATTTATCAACGAGTAAATTAATTTTAGTTCCATTATGTGAGTCAAACGTATCCAAGTACCATGTGATCAACAAACTACCATTCGAGTTCACAACTAGCTCGTTTGCAAATTCAATAATTAGTCCAGCAGCAAGCAAAACTTGCTCATGAGACACGGTCCCTTCAGCCTTGATACCGTTCGTTTCATGATGATGCTGGTTATTGTTGTTGCAACCCTCCAAAATTGTCCTGATACACCTTGCTCCATATCGACCAAAACTGATTTCAAGAAAATTGTCAAGCATGGCCTCAAACACAAAATCATTAAATGGCGATCCAAATTTAATACATCCTTGAATTACATAATTACCAAATTGATCATTAAACAATTTAACAGCATATGGTTTCAAACTGGCTCCAATCAAATACATCTGTTGTAATGATGAGCTACAGCCGCAACACAAGTTGATGATTTTTTGAATCGCCCATGTCCCATTCTTGTGGATTGATAATTGGGTCAAATAAGGAGCAATTTCTTTAACCATCATTAATTTGACCAATGAGCCACCTCCATGAACATCTTCATTTTCATCATCGAGTAATGTAAAAAGCTTCTGCACAATGGTGTTACCCAAGTAGTCATAACATATTTCTGGCAATTCATCGAGCATAGCCAAAGCCAATTCATCAACAGAAACTTGACTAAAGTTGGAATCTCCAATTTGGTCAAATAAACCAGCCTCTTTGTTTTCCAAAACTTTTCTCAATTCGCGCAACGTTGGTGAATCAAATTGTCTTGATGGTATGGGGTCAGGTAATGGACCGAAATCGGAGCGGTAGTTTTCATTAGGATAGGCAATACATTTGTTAACAATGGATCGAATGTTGCTCAAGTTTACCGATGATGAAAGCTTGGTAATGACTTCAATGATGTTGCTTGTATTCGCTGCTGTTGCTGTTGTGGAAGCGGTAAACCCAGTAGATGTTGTTGCATGGTGACTAGCATTTCCATTCATTTCAGCAGACGAAATTGATCCATGCTTAGACAATACCGATTGTGGTGAATTGCTTTGTCCTCGAAGACTTTTGGCTTGAGTGCTGTTGTTCAAATTAAGTTCAGCAATCGATTTAACTGGCGAGTCATACACATCCATCATCCGTGGTTCTTCAACTTTAGCAAATGCAACATACAATGTATTGCCCGGAGATATTTCCAAATGATTAAAATTGGCTTTCAAATTCATGGCAGTTTCAATATTTGTACATTCAACCAATGCCAATTTTGAAGTTGTAGTTATGGTCATCTTGACACTGACCACGCTGCCAAATGATTTATGATTATTCGAATTGACCAAGATCATAAATAATTTGCAGGAATCAATGTACAAGGGCAAATTGTCAAACAAAAGAAATCTCGTTGGTCCCAAATTGGTATTTTCAAAATTTGTCGTAATCATCAATTGTGAAAAATCAAAATCATCAATTAAGTCTGGTTTGATATCTTGTTTAGTGGTGAAATCGAAATTTTCCCCTGGAAAGGAGTTATTATTTAGCTGAGCTTGAAGAATGTCCGGTTGTGGATTTAATTGCAATCTTGCTCCCAAATGCGCACCCGAAATCGCAGCAGTTGAATTAGTGTTGAAAATTTGCTCATTGACTCCTGGCGGTGTACTTCCAGAATAAGTTTGTGATCTGATTCTCGGTGCGTTTGCACTTGCGTCTTCCCCATTCAACATAAAATTATCAATTAGTGAATTGTTGTCGTTAGTTTTACCTCCTATGGAAATGAATGGTGATGTTGACACTTTGTTCAGACCACCATTTCTGTAGTATGATCCATTGTGGGTTGGGTTGCTATGATTGTTGAATGATTCAGCAGTTGCATTAATGGTGACACTAGGGATAGCTGCATTAGTAGTGTAAGATCTATTACGCAAAGACGACTGCTGATATTGTAATTGTTGTTGTTGCTGCTGCTGCTGCTGCTGTTGATGTTGATGTTGCTGCAAGTACTGTTGTTGGTGAGAAGGCGACGATGCATCCAACGATGGACTTATAACAAACTCTGAATGTAAACTGTGATTACTATTAGATGAGTTGTTATCATCATTCCAAATTGAATTTGTAGAAAACAATGATCCTGATCTCATCCTTCGAGTAGGCGTGGTACTTAAATTCCCATCAACATTTAAATTCAAGTTGATGTTATTGCCATTTGCAGTTGCCATTGATGTATTGGACATAAAGCTATTGTGAAGTGGAGATGTTGAAATAGCGCTATCCTTGGATGTAGGGACAGTCAATAAAAAGTCTTGATTGCTGCCGACATTGTGACTACTTATCTGGGGTTCAGTGTGATACAAAGGACTACTGGTTAATGGGTTGGCAAGTGTATTGTTTGAAGTAGAGGTGGACAAATTATGTCCATTAGGAGTCAATTGGTTACGTGTTGTTGTGATGAATGATGTTGGTAATGTACCTGACCTGCTTCTACCTTGATTCGATTGCTGCTGTTGCTGTTGCTGTGACTGTTGTGACTGTTGAAACAGATGTTGACCAGTCGGTAATGATGGCGAAGTTGACTTTAAGAAATTATTCATATTGAGTAGAAGAGTTATCCATGTGCGTCAATGTTAACAACGTGTTCATATGAATATCGTTGGAAGAAGTTGCTCCTTGTAATGTTCAATAAAAGGGTTGTTGGACGGTGTCTAGTAAGTTAATAGCTTGTCCTATAGTTTGATTGGTGGTAGAAATAGTAGAAGTGTGTATATTTGCTAGTCTTAAAATTTGTCTTCTTTTCTCCCTGACCAGAATTGTTGTTAATCGTGAACAGCAATGCGCAAATAGCAGGGTAGTATAAGTAATTGGTTGGTTTGGATTGGTTTGGTTGATTAAGAAATTAGGGAAGGTATAGTGTAGTAACTGGTGTGTGAGTTGTGATCTGTCAGTCAGTTCTGTTCTGTTCTGTCAATCCTGCACTGTTGTGTATTGTATGCAGTATCACTATTATTGTAGTAAAAAATAGGGGTTAGTTAGGTATTCAAAACACACAACATACTCTCAACCCTTTCAAAACACCAAAAACAATCGAAAACTACTACATCAAACATATAGCATTTGAATGAATATTCTGTAACTTGTCTTCGTCCTAAACAGTGTGTGGGAACGTAAGAGAAAAATTGAATTGGTGGTAGCAATTCATTGGTTGTTTAATGTGAATATGCCAACGAAAACATTAGCTTTCGCAGTTAGTAGTCTATACAATGTATTTGTAGCTATTCAACTACCTGGTCCATCTTTCCAATGACGTTTGTAGCTCACAAATCCATTTTGTTAAAGGACTCTCTTTCTTCGTTACACAAACACCAAAAGTTTTGTAGAATCAAAGCCAAACCGTACAAACCAAACGTAAAGTTGAAGAATTGACTACGCTAAACACTTCGAAGTCTATAAGCTACAGAGACAGCATAAGCGCCTCCTTTTTCTTTTTTACCACAATCAATGCATTCACGGGAGGAAAAGGCACAACAAAATAAATCTGCACAAACCAACGGCTCTACATGCATCTCATAAGCCGATTGATCTAAAAAAAAATCACTCTCAACTGATTTACAACCGATACAAATCTCCTTTGACAACTTTACAACAAAACCCCTTACTTCTTTTGGCTCTCCTCTATACAATACTATACCCTTTGGTCTTCTACTAGCCACCCTCCTAATCCTTTCCCTCGACTTTGACCTCAGTTATTTTAGGAAATGGACATGATTTAGAGAATACAACCACTCTATTGGTATTACTCACGTATCCACGAATATACCCTTGAGTAATTAGATTAGCCACAATAGTCTCAACTTCTAAATCAGATACTTGATGAGTGGGCGCATCCTTTTCCTCCGACTCCTCTCCTCTCTCATTGTAGTGCATAGACAACTCCAACCCTAATTTAAACGCACTGATTGGAGTTGTCTTTTCGTCATTTTGTAACTCCAGAGTAATCTTGTATGTCTTATGCATCACCATCAACTGAACAAATTGTCGCAACAACTCCATCAATATATATAAGTGGTTTTTCAACAAAACAAGTTGATATCGGTTCATACACTGTTCATACTTGTACAAATTCCCCGTGCATATTGCATCCAAGAAATTATCATGATACATGGTTTTCAAATCAGGGAATCTTTGCCATACTGATTCATGAGGTATTTTACCCTGGTTGTAAAGTTTCAATGGGATTAAAATTAACAATATTCGTCGCAATTGATTGGATTTTTTCTCCTTGTAATTGGCAATCAAACTCATGGCTTTATTTAATGCTTCTTCACTTTCCAAAAATTTGCCATCATCTAACGACACCAATGCTTGATAATACAGATAAGTTATGGCATTTTGACAAGTACGTGTATTAGCCATCATGTTGGGCAACAATTTATTCCCACTCTTCAATGAATTTATCGCACTTTTGGCGAGGGCAAGTTTACCCATTTTGAAATATAATTTAATCAAATTGGCCAAAAAGAAGTACAAGTCATTGCGTTTGCTCAATCTAACATCCATCGTCTTGTCATTATTACTTAAGTTGAACCCCATTTTGAATGTGTTTATTAATTTCTCTAGCCTTGATGTCTTTTGTGGTACAAACGCACCTTCGTCAAATGCATTACTACTCTCAAGCAATATTTGATTCAAATCTTCATGATGATACCGTTCAGTAACGATGTAAAACATCATCAACTCACCAAAACATGAAATAATCACCGGCATGATCCAATTCCCTTCTAATTGTTCACTAGCTCGAATTAAATTGGCACATAGTTGATTGGAATTTTCAAAACAAGTAATACTCGATTGTTCAATACACATGCTCTTGGCAGTACGTATATAACATGATACAACCGGTCCAAATTTATTTAGCTTGTATAAATCAAATTCAGTTGGGTCAGGGAATTCGGCACGAGCTTGCGATTTGTCTTGTTGTTCAAGTACTGATAGTAGTCGACGTAATTTCTTGCTGTTCTTCTTTTCAATACTGCGTTCAACCTGTTGCAAATAATTATTCAAGCCATCCATTTTAGACACATGTACATGTATGTAGATACTTTGGATGATGTATATGTCAATGAGTATGGATGTGTTAGTGGTAATGTGTATAGAGGTGCTTGGAAATTTTCTTGCTTTTGGGTCTTCAATGTCATAAAAAGTGATTGTCGTCAGTTCCATGCAACACAGCATCAGACACTGATAATTACAAAACAATATATATGAACTAAATTCTTTCTCTTGTAAGCCAAACTATGTGATCTATAACAGCAACTTGATTCTTACCCTTCATTGACCATTTGGCACTTATGAGATAGATGCTCATAATTTTTGCTTCAAATCTTGGTAGAAAAATAAGCAATTGTACAAAATTTTGCAACTAAAAAACTTTAACTAATTATAGATTTTCACATATAGGTTTTAAGAAAGCACATGAAATTCAGATTATCTCTACTATATTGAAACTTTGATAACATACTTTCAAGAGTATCTTTAATTGATCCCAAATCTTTTGTACGTGGGTCTGACATCTGTATTCTATTTGATACATTTGGTAGCTCTTCTCTCTCTTAAATTCTTGTGTGTGTATTGCGAATAATTTAAAAATAACAAACAAAAAAACTAATCAGTCAACCAAAGGGATAATTTATTACCAATCACACTTCAGTCACACTTAAACACCGTCAACACATCTGATAGGTAGTACTACTACTATACTTCTCACACCACATCAGAAACATATATACCACTTTCAACTTCCCCCAACTCTTGCATTCAAACAAAAACAGTGGCAAAATCCACATCACTTTATTAATACACCACTTTGATTCACACACACACGCACTTCCCCACCACCACCATCAATATATCACTTTCTGCATAACTAAACCATTAGCAATAGGGCACAATCACACACTGTTTCATATGAGTACACCCACCAGCTTTGAGGATTATGAACTACAACAAAACACTGCTCTATCACCAAGAACAAGAGCAGCAGCAGCAACAACAGCAACAACAGCAACAGCAGCAGCAGCAGCAGTAGCAGAAGGTATGAGAAACCCTTCACCAAGCTCAAATGAGGCTGATATCGATGATGATTCAACTGTCGACATCAACCAGCACAATATCAACAACCAGCTGAATCCCAAGTTTCAAAATGGTGATAGGAAAAGCAGGACTCCTTCTAATGATGCCGATGGCAACAATAGTCAGTATCCCTCCGACTATGTCGATAATGATTTCATGATGGATAACGAATACAATGATTATGAAGAGTTGCGTAAGGCAATAATTGTCAAGAGGAGGCTATCTAGTATTAAACGACCTCATGGTCCATATATCGATGAACAACTAGCGGTGAATAAAAACTCAATCATGCGATTACCAACCGAGGTGCTATTACAGATATTCCACTACTTGGAAAGAAGAGACTGGTACTTGCTTGCAACTACTTGTAGTGAGATTGCTGATTTGATTATTGAAATGTTGTGGTTCCGTCCAAATATGCAAAACGACACATCTTTTAAAAAGATTAGGCAAGTGATGGAAATGAACCATTATAAAACACATTGGGATTATCGACAATTTATTAAACGGTTGAATTTGTCATTTATGACAAAATTGGTTGACGATAAGTTGCTAAGTTTGTTTGTTGGATGCCCTAGGTTGGAAAGATTAACTTTGGTCAATTGTGCCAAGCTAACACGCACGCCAATAACAAAGGTACTTCAAGGATGCGAAAGACTACAGTCTATTGATTTAACGGGAGTTACCGATATACACGATGATATTATAAACGCATTGGCTGATAATTGCCCTAGATTACAAGGACTATATGCACCTGGATGTGGCAATGTTAGTGAACCTACAATTATCAAGTTGTTGAAAAGTTGCCCCATGTTGAAGCGATTAAAGTTCAACTCAAGCAGTAATATCACTGATGCCAGTATTCAAGTCATGTACGAGAATTGTAAAGCATTAGTGGAGATTGATTTACATGGTTGTGAAAACGTTACTGATCAGTATTTGAAAAAAATCTTTTTGGAGTTGACTCAATTACGTGAGTTTAGAATTAGTAGTGCACCAGGAATCACTGACAAATTGTTTGAGTTGATCCCTGAGGGACATATTTTGGAGAAGCTAAGAATCATTGATATAACTGGATGTAATGCCATTACTGATAGATTGGTTGAAAAATTGGTGGCCTGTGCTCCAAGGTTACGCAATGTTGTGCTTAGTAAATGTATGCAAATCACTGATGCTAGTTTGCGAGCATTGAGTAAACTAGGACGAAGTTTACATTACATCCATTTGGGTCATTGTGGATTGATTACTGATTATGGGGTAGCAGCATTGGTTAGATATTGTCATCGAATACAGTATATTGATCTAGCATGTTGTTCACAATTGACTGATTGGACGTTGGTTGAACTTGCAAATTTACCAAAATTGAGACGAATCGGATTGGTTAAATGTTCAATGATTACTGATTCGGGGATTTTGGAATTGGTTAGACGTCGTGGTGAACAAGATTGTCTTGAACGCGTGCATTTATCATATTGTACCAATTTGAATATTGGACCCATTTATTTGTTACTTAAAAGTTGTCCCAAATTGACTCATTTATCATTGACAGGTATATCAGCTTTTTTGAGACGCGAAATTACCCAATATTGTCGTGACCCACCACCCGACTTTAATGAACATCAAAAATCCTTATTTTGTGTCTTTAGTGGTCATGGAGTTAATCAATTGCGTAATTACTTGACTCAAGTTATGGAAGAACGAACTTATCAAATTGAGCAAGGTGATATCCATGCATTGTTTAATGAGAGAAGACGTAGATTCTTGAACGGTGAACCTGAAATCGATGGTGCAGCTGGCGCAGCTGGCGCAGCTGGAGCTGGAGCAGGTGCAGACAGACGAGACGAAGAGGAGTTGAATGTTTGGGAACGAAGGTTCCCTATACCTCGAGGAGATAATAACATCAACACTAACCAGGTATTTAATCAAGAAATGATTGATATTAACCGCGAGATTTTTCGAGAGTTGAATGAAGGAAATATGGGACCCGAGGAAATGAGAGAGCATTTTCAACGATTGATTCGTAATCATCATCAACAGAGATTGCAAGAGCATAATGCGAGAGCAAGAGCTCATCAGCGACAAGGTGAAGCTGCTCCACAGCAGCAGCAACGGCACGAGCAAGATGCACCACCTCAACCCCCTCGTCCACAACAACAACAACAACAACAACAGAATGCAACTCCTCAGCCCATGTTTCCACCAACTAACTTCCCCAACGATACTCAATTCTTTCATCCTGCTGCAGCTAATAATGTCAATGCTAATCCGCAAAATGCACCACAGATTGAACAAGCTCCAATTTTTCCTAATCGTGCCCACCAACAACAGCCACCACCACAACAACAGGATCAAATTTATCATCAGCAGCCGCTACCTAGATTTCGCAATCCCCAGCAACAACAACCATCGCAACAACAACAACAACAACAACAACAGGCGCGACCTACAGCGTATCGAAATCTCAACGATACAGTAGTTATTGAAGACCAAGATCTTGCTGATACAGTGGGTATTGAAACTGGTGGTGACGGTGAGGAACAACAAGAGCAAGAACAAGAGGAGGAGGATGAAGATGTTGAAATGGTTGATGCTGTCACGGGAATCGAGACTACTAATGGCGATTTGTTCCCTCGAATGGGATGATTGACTAGTGCTTACAGTTTGAATTCAGCTAGCCTGTGGCGTTTCAAGCTACAAAGTTTGTCGGTGTCTTATCCCTTTTGGTTTGATGTATCTACGCAGTTATCTTATAGCTTTTCTTTTGTATATTGTATACTTTACGGAAAATTGCTAGTTCAAGGTTTCGAGTAAGACAGATGGTTTTGTAGAGCCTTCCTTCTTTGGGGTGTGTCCCGAAAATGTGAAACAGTGAAGTTGTGGAAAAAAAAGTACGTTAGGGTTGTAGCCCAATTCCTGCATATTGATACAATTACTTGTATTAAAGAAAAATTGTTCCGCGCACACACACATACCACACCGGTGTACCAGCAAAAAAAATTTCAAGTTGAAATTTTAGTGGAGCTCGCTCTCTTTTTTTGAAGACCTTTCCTTTACAGTACAACAACAGTATATACAAATGTATGTGAATCATGATGGATTGACTGATTGACTTACTGGCACGTCAGTAAGATATTTGAGGAGAGGGATTATAGACTATTGGGATTATTGGGATTGGAACTGAGCAAGTGGAGCTAATGAAGAGGGGCATGGGTCATACGATTTACAAAAAGATTTCTCAGTGATACATCACTCTGGGATGGAAAAGTTTTTAGATGAAGGAGTTCAAGAGAAACCTCAATGATTTGGAACATGCAGTTAAAAGTGATAGCAGAGCATAAGTTTTTGTTGACGTCCTTGCAAGGGATGGATTTCGAGTTCCACTACAACCTCAGCAATGATACATCATTATGATGAAGTGAAAAAGAACAGTTAATGTTATGCCCATTACAGTCCCGTTGCGTATTAATTCCAACCATTGACCCAAACGGCAAATTGTCCCCCCCCTCGTTATCTTCTCAAGTCAATAAAATCAAAAACATCAAATACTAACAATTTTTTTCTTTTCTAGGACTAAGAGAACAAAGAAGGTTGGAATCACCGGTAAATTCGGTGTTAGATATGGTTCATCATTGAGAAGACAAACCAAGAAGTTGGAAGTTCAACAACATGCCAAATATGACTGTTCATTCTGCGGTAAGAGAACTGTTCAAAGAGGTGCTGCTGGTATCTGGTCTTGTAAATCTTGTAGAAAGACTGTTGCTGGTGGTGCTTATACTGTTTCTACTGCTGCTGCTGCTACTGTTAGATCAACCATTCGTCGTTTGAGAGATATGGCTGAAGCTTAAGATGGATAGTAAGTAAGTGGGAAAAAGTATTGTATATTTGAAGGGTTGTTAATTTTGTTGTGTGTATGTCACATTAATGAAACATTAAAGAAGCATTAATAGATTAGCCTTGGCAATGTAGAGTCGTAGAGGGAGGGAGCCTGAGATGGTGGGTATAGTTGTGGATAAAAAAAGAAAAACAAAACGAAATTATAAAAACCCCAACTTTAACTTCAATCTATTGGTGCTGACCAACCATTATCCCCAAAATGACCACGCAACAACACTTTGAGTTTCCCAAAATTCATTCATTCCCACCTTTATACACTAAACAACCAAACCAAACAGTGCAACAACAGCAAATAGAATCATGGTGTAATATCCTACTACAATATTGTGAATTTTATAAGATTACGTCACTTACAATTGAAGGAGCTCCCAAACATTCGCAACTAGCGACGACAGCGACAACAACAACAACAACATCATCATCATCATCGTCATCGTCGTCGTACTCCAAGGCAAACATCCCGCCTCTTTTTGTCAATAAATCAATCAATCGACAAGTGAATTCTGAATTCAAAAATGCTATAATCAACAATTTGATTCATTCGAAACGAGGGCAATATATCAATCACAAGAAACCTGAATTGGGCATATTTGTGTATTGGAGAAGTATAGTTGATTGGGGCAACTTGTTGTATGAGTATATTGTCAATACTGGACAGCAAGGGTCGGTGCTTACGTTGTATGAGTTGACTAAAAGCGATTTTGATGATGTGGAAGAAGAAGAAGAAAAAGAGGAAGAAGGCGTTGGAAGTGGTGCTGGTACTAGTGCTGGATTGCCTCGAGAGTTGCGAAACTTGGATGAGGAATTTCTTGTTAAGATTATCAAGGACTATTTGATCAAACAGGGCAAAGCTCAGTTGTTGATGACTGAATCGAATGAAATCGGTGGTGTCAAAATCGTCTAAAAAAGGGGTTAGAGAGAGAGGGGGAGGAGGAGAAAAGGAGGTATATGTATTAATGTGCTAGGGTCTACCATGGTTTAGTAATAGATTTCCATGAACTGTGCTTTTAATAAAGTGGAGGTGATTGTAGTCAATGCAATTTTTGCCATGACTTTCGTTCATTGTGGGCTTTGAAATACCACAGTGATGAAAGCGTGTGCACATCGGATAATGATGTGACCACGAGAGGGGGCATATATCGATACTCAAGTAGACTCAAGCTAACTTATTTGCTGATTCTAAGGTACTTTCCATAATCGATACAAAGTCTTACATCTTTGGAAAGGGTATATCTCAGCAGACATGGAATATGCAGTATTGTTGTATACTTCCTAATTAGGAAGTTGATGAGAAGAAGAGCATCTTTTTGACAGAAAGTGAGAAAGAAATTTTTTTTTTTTCTAATGAAGTTTATACCAGAGATGATGTTCTTCTTCTTCTTCTTCTTCTTCTTCTTCTTCTTCTTCTTCCCGCTTAAATCAGTTCATTTAAGAGGGCATAGTACGACTTATTATCACTACTTGCATACTTTCCTTCTATTTCTTTCACAAACATCGCTTAGATCCTATTGTATCAGATCTATTCCAATTGGCCTCATTGCAAACTTGTCTTTTCTGTACGTGTGGTTCTAATCAAGACGTGTGTGTGCTTTTTTTTTTAAAAAAAAATTGACATTCTTTTGGCATTCTCCTTATTACTCCCATTAATCTACAATTTTGAAACAATGAAGTACGTTGTTGTATCAGGTGGTGTTATTTCCGGAATTGGTAAAGGTGTTTTGGCATCATCTACTGGGTTACTTTTCAAAACATTGGGATTGCGAGTCACTTCCATCAAGATTGATCCTTATATGAATATTGATGCCGGTACTATGTCCCCCTTGGAACATGGTGAATGTTTTGTATTAAACGATGGTGGTGAAGTTGATTTAGATTTGGGTAATTATGAAAGATATTTGAATATTACTTTAACCAAGAACCATAATATCACCACTGGTAAGATTTATTCCAAAGTTATTGAACGCGAGAGGAAAGGTGATTATTTGGGTAAAACGGTGCAAGTTGTTCCTCATATTACCAATGCTATTCAAGAGTGGATTGAAGATGTGTCGAGAATCCCTGTGGATGATACTGGATTAGAACCTGAAGTTTGTATAATTGAATTGGGAGGTACTGTAGGTGATATTGAAAGTGCTCCGTTTGTTGAAGCATTGAGACAGTTTCAATTTAGAGTTGGTAGTGGTAACTTTGCCTTGATTCATGTTAGTTTGGTTCCTGTTATCCATGGGGAACAAAAGACTAAGCCTACACAAGCAGCCATTAAAGATTTGAGAAGTTTGGGATTAACTCCAGATATGATTGCTTGTAGATGTCAAGAGGAATTGCAACGTCAAACTATTGAGAAAATTGGTATGTTTTGTCATGTTGGTCCTGACCAAGTTATTGCTGTTCATGATGTCAATTCAACTTATCATGTGCCACTCTTGTTGAAACAACAAAAGATGATGAATTATTTGACGACAAAGTTAACCATTGGCAAAGTTGACCCGCAAGCATTGGCAAAAGGTGAAGAATTGTTGAATAAATGGAGACATTTAACCACTGCTCATGATAAGTCATTTGAAACTGTTACTATTGCCTTGGTTGGTAAATATACCAATTTGCACGATTCGTATTTATCAGTGATTAAATCATTGGAACATGCATCAATGAGGTGTAATAGAAGATTGAAAATTGAATGGGTTGAATCAACCAATTTAGAAGAAGGTAAAAAGGAGGAAAACCTTTCCGAGTATCATAAAGCTTGGCATTATGTTTGTCAAGCTGATGGAATATTGGTTCCTGGTGGGTTTGGATCTCGTGGTATTGAAGGTATGATTGCTGCTGCTAAATATGCTCGAGAAAACAATATTCCGTATTTGGGAGTTTGTCTTGGATTACAAATTGCCGTTATTGAATTTGTTCGAAATGTTATTGGAATTGCCAATTCTACATCTCAGGAATTTGATGAATATAAAGAAGAACAGGGCATCACCCCTTCGGTGGTGTATATGCCTGATGTTGATCAAGTGAAGTTGGGAGGCACAATGAGATTAGGTATTCACGAAACGAAATTTTCACCTGATTCACAATGGAGCAACTTGCGTAAATTATACGGTGGTGCTGATGCCGTGTATGAAAGACATAGACATAGATATGAAGTCAACCCCGAATTGATTCGACAAATTGAAGAACAAGGGTTGAAATTTATTGGACGTGATGAACTGGGCAATCGAATGGAGATGATTGAATTGGATCATCAATTGCATAAATTCTTCATTGGTACTCAGTATCATCCTGAGTATTTGTCCAAAGTGTTGGATCCATCGAGACCATTTTTGGGTTTAGTTGCTGCGTCAGCAGGGATATTGGAGGATGTATTGAGTAGAGATGACTTGAATTATAAAGGGGAGTTTTAAAGAAACAGTAGGGATTACTTTTCTTTAGCATAGAGTAAAATATATATATATATATATTAGCTTGTATATTAATATAATTGACTAAAAGATTGTTTGAGTAGTGTAGAAGAAATAAATAATGGTGACTGGTCAAGAGGCGACACAACTTGTTCTTGATGGTAAATTGGTGGCAAATTTTAATAAAAACACGTCTTTTTTTTTTTTTTTTTCGCAACCAAAATAATTGTACACATTATCAAAAGAACGGTGTCTTTGTTTACAATGGTTTTAGTGGTTGATTGACTATGGCCAGTTGAAAAATCAGGTCCTTTTCGAGTTGTGGCTGTTAAATGGTACTGGTTCAAACCAATGGAGCCTCTTTGTGGCTGTAACGATTTCCATGCGGGCCAATTGATTAATTGATTGTTTTTTTTTTTATTTTTATTTTTATTTTTTTTTCTGGTTCATGTCTTATTGTTTAATTTTGCTGCAAGAACTAAAAGTGGTTTAACAGCTGTGCATACAAAACAATAGAGTGGTGGTTTTGTTATTGGTTAGATGTACCAAAGTTTTCTTCAAATGGCAAAAATAGGTGCAGATAGATTAACGGAACGCGACACGCATAGAGAGGAGGAGGAGGAGGAGGAAGAAAAGGAGGAGGACGACCAGTGGAATAGTAAGATCTGTGCATGCACTTGACGATGGTTTTATAGTCAGAATAGTTCCTGAGTCTTGTAAGACCACGTTATGTGTGTGCCACACTGCTTTATTAACAACAAAGTCGAACCATGGTGTTACTGTGTGGTGCCACCAACTCCTAGTTGACAAAGCTTTTGGTTTTTTTTTTACTGCAGCCTCTATTTCTCTCTGTAAGTACAGTTAACGTGCCTGGCTTTTATACTTTAAGGCAGGAGTGCTACTCATAGATACAAAGGCAGCTCACGCGTGATTATTGCTGCTTCTCTTGTTGTTGAAAATAGACACTTCTGGTGATTAGTTAGGTTAATAAAATAGAATAATACTGGAACACAGCCTTAATGGTTAGGGTTACTCCCTTCCCTTCCCTTAGCCTCACTACTCACATCATCTAGTAATACATATTACAAATCCCCTAATGTCGTGGATGATATGTCGTGAGTTTGTATGTTGTGCGTCTCTTCATTTAATATTTTTCTTTTTTTTTTTTTTTTTTTTTTTTTTGTTGAAGGACGCGTTGTTGTTTTAGTAAACGTGGAATGGAATAGTAAAGTACTCTGCTACCATATGAGTAAATGAGATATATCTATACATGCAGTACTACTATTACTACTACTAATACTACGATTATTACTATTACTATTACTATTATTACTATTGTGCTTATTATTGTATTACACAATACTAAAAACAAAAAAAAAACACGAAAAAAAAAAAAAAGCCAAAAAAATTTTTAAAT
>OGTC01000142.1_pt1 | contig 47018 bp, 26 predicted proteins | sample 1574531 | NCBI WGS metagenome assembly OGTC01 (sample SAMN03295859, study PRJEB24534) | human gut metagenome | isolation source: fecal sample 2 from infant 9 | host: Homo sapiens | place: USA: Pittsburgh, PA | collected 2014-07 | reverse complement strand
CCCCCATCCAATGGCCATCAAGACAGCTCCAATAGACTTGAATCATTTCAATGAAGCTACACTAAACAACCTCTTCACTCAGTTGAGCAAGATCTACTCCACTTCGAACTTGCTCGTATTGGATCCAATACTTTCACCATTGGTCAACAGTCTCACAACATTTCTGAACATTAAAGACCATGGCCACTGTCAAAATGTCACCTGGCTTAACGATGAATTGCTGGAATTGCCATTGTCTGTATTGTCCAAATACTCAAGTTTAGTTTATCTACTTCCCGAATCGGATGATAATCTACGGAAATTGGAAAAGAGTATACGACATATACAACAGGAAAGTCCTAGTTTAAAATTCAACATAATAGTCAAAGACTTGTCGAAGGCGTTTCTATACCAAATCAACAAGATTTTCAATGGGATTTTGGATTTTGAAAAGATTTTGGCGTTGCCTGAAGTGCTAAAACCAATTAGTATAACTTCCAAAATCAAAGTATTCAATTGGGATACCCAAGCATTGTATACCGATGGGGTATTAATCACTCAAATCGGTCCATATTCAGGCTTGGATGATTACTTCAATAGGCCAATAAAGCAAATAAATCAATTGACTAAAGCTATTCTTGATGTTTTGTTTATGGGCATAAATGAGAATGAACATCAACATCGATTCAAACTTCGAAACATTTTTGGCAAGGGCAACCATTCTGAGTTGTTAATAAAGACCCTTTTGCAAGCTCAGATACCTAGCTTTTTGAATCAAAACATGGCACCGTCGGAAATTGAATTCTATGAAGACAAGTTGCAAAGTAATACTGATTTGGTGGTGATTGAACGAAATTTGGACATGATGCCGGTATTGTTTAGTCAATTAACATACCATGGTATTATTGATGACTTGTTCAAGCTTGAATTTGGGTCCATTGTCAATTTGAACGAAGGAGTTAGTAAAAACTTGTCCAAGGATGAATTGTATAATCGAGACTTGAAACATTTGAATTTCTCCGCAATTGGATCTAGATTGAACAAAATGGCGAAATTGATTCAACAAAAGTACAAAGATACTGGGGGAAGTGGTGGTGATGGAGGTAGTGGTGATGCAAATATTGATGACATGAAAAATTTGGTATCTAATTTGGGGAATTTAACATTACAGCAAGATCTAATCAAGAAACATACAGTAATAGGAGAAGCGGTGCTTGGTAAGATTAACAATGAATATGAAAAGTTTTTAACTTTACAAAATGATATTTTTGAAATGGATTACAAGTTGCAAATGTCCAATTTGAAATCATTTATCAATAGCAATTATCAAATTGAATTCATTTGGCCGACAATATTATTAATTGGATATATAAATGATGGGTTCCCTAGTAAAGATTTAGAGAAAGTTTCCACCGAGTTGCAAGATAATTATGGACTAAATGCAGCAATTGCATTGGAAAAATTGGTTGATTTGAAATTGATTAGAGTGATTAATGATTCATCAAGTGACTTCCTAACATCATTGGGGTTTTCTAGTCAAAAAAAGCATCAAAATGTTGCTCCTGTTTATGAAGATGATAGTGATGTTGCAATCACAGGTGGTAAAGATGTTCTCAAGAGTAATTATACTCTAGTGAATAAATTTTGGAATTTGCATCCATATGAAGATGATAATTCAGGAGCCGAACTATCGAAGCAACAACAACAAGATCTGACTAATCTTGTTCAAATATATCTGAATCCATCTTTCACGTTACCAGGTAATACAGTGCCATTAACATTCCGCATCATTGAGTCATTATATTTCCGTGATTTCTTGAAATATAAACCTGTTAATAACGTCAAGTCACGACCGAATTGGGATAATCTTGGCTTAAACACTATGATAGCTGGTAAATCTGTTGATATGAATTTGGAAGATGTCAATGATGATAAGCTGAAGTATTTGATCGTTGTATTTATTGGAGGTATCACAAGAAGTGAATTGACATGTTTAAAGTATCTTGAAGAGAGATTGAAAGCTAGAAAACCGCCAAAAGAAATTATTGTGATATCCAATGGCATCATCAATAATCAAGATCTTTGGAATTACATCACTGATTGAGAGAAAGAGTTGCATTCGTTGGGGAGAAGAGGTATCAATGAATAAACTGATCTGTTATTAATAAATATATATTCGTTTTGAGCAAAGTTACTTTCAACATCACCTAGAATATATAACATTTCATGACTGCATCATTATATAAAAAAAGATCCTCCTCTTATTCAGTACATATGCTCCAATTCACCCGTTTCTCAAGCAATATTTTCAGCTTCTTTTTGTTTTTGTAATTGAGCATAGTAAGCTTCTCTTTTGGCGACAAGTGGAGTGTGTTCAGTGTACCAGTACAAGGTGGCCAATGAGAAACCAGCGGCAAAACCAATGGTGATATCAGTTATGATCTTTCTTTTTAAAGTACCCGTAATTGGAGCAATAGCCATATTGTTGTGTGGAGTGTGATAAGGATTGATTGGGATGTTTTGCTAAAGTTTGGTTCTTTTTTTTTTTTTTCTCGATTTATTGTTGGTAATACTTTTGATTGGTGTCTGTGTAGTGCTACCAATTGAATTTATGTTTTAAATGAGGTGATTTTTTTTTTCTGCTGCTTGTTGCTGCTGCACTTTAGTTTAGAGTAACACATTTAGTAGTAACTTCATTGGATAGAACGAACAAAAATTGGTAACATTCACACGACTTCGTAACATCAAATATCCAAAACCTTCTGTTAAATTTTCTCAGACCATACCATCTATCTACATCGACATCAATCGAGTACCCCAAGAATCTCCCACAAGCACAATGTTTACCAGATCTATCTTACAAAGAGTCACCAAGACCCCAGCTCAACAATTGACTGCATCAATAATTCCCAAGAGATCTTTACAAGTTTCTGCTAAATTGATGAGTGATATGAATCAAATTTATGGTCATCCACAAGAAGGTGTTTACTCAAACTTACCATTCAAAGTCAAGAATAGAAAATTCATTCCATTCTCAGTATGGTATTGGGGTGTTATGGGATTCTTTTTCGCTTTTCCATTCTTGACTTCAACTTGGCAAATTTACAAATCCGGTGGTTTCAATGCTAAAGAGGAATAAGCTCATAATAGCGAGTATAGTAATTTGATTTACTGCTGCTAAATAGGAGAAGAGGAAGAGACGTGTATTTATTTTTTGAAAGCTAATTCTTAAATACATTTGAGAGGGAATATATGTGGAAACGTTGAAAATCATGTGGGTAAAGAACCTCATTGAAGAAAGGATCAAATTGTAGTTATCCTTAGAACTGCACGAATTATCTGCTTATCTCTAATACAGTCTACTCTTTTCTTTATAAACTATGCAATCAACTTTTATTCAGCTACTATTCAATGCTATTGAAGAAAACTGCAACAATTTGAATAAGAGCTTTTCTATAACAAAAGCAACTCATTTTTCAGGTAGTACAGGATCCCACCTAACTCTCTTTTTAGCTCTAACTTGTCCTTCTACCGGCTCGTAAAGAATTGATTTTAATTTAGAAGGGTTGCTGTATTTGGCAACAACTTGACTCGACAGAAGCTGTTCACTGTCGGTACCAGTACCAATCAGTGTCGCATCTGTTGTACCACCAGCAACATCTGCTTTTGAAAGTACTGATGAAAGTGCAATTGGAACAGTATTCAGATCAGCCTTTTGTCTTTTCAACTTGAATTCACTGAGACTAAGCTTTTTAGTTGGGGGCGGTGGTGGTGGTGGCACTCCTGATGTCAGGCTTTGATCAGGACTATTCACCACGCCGGCTCCAGTTAAGCTTGTTTCACTTGCGGGTGGTGCAGAAGTGGGTGCCTTTGGTGGTGGTGGTGGTGAAGGTAGTGGAACCTGAAATGATGAAGCTGCTTGTTGCAACAATGCAGGGGGAGAGTGTGTATAAGCTTCAATAGATGCATGTGGTTCTGTATGAGACGCTTTCAATCTCTTATGGGGGCTTTCTTCATCCCCTGGAGGTAACCTGGACCTCTTTAATGGGTTGACACGCTGATGTTGTTGCTGTTGCTGCTGCCCCTGCATTTGTGCGTGTGATGCATTGGGTGGTGTTGGTGGTCTAACATGGGCATGAGATATATTGGGTGGTGTGGGTGGTTTAAAGCCAATCAATGGCATATTAGATTCCGATGTTGAGCTTGCAGGTGCAGGATCTGAATTTGAGTCAAGTTTTTGAGGTGGTACACGTGGTGGAGGCGGTGTTGGTGGTATATATTTAGTAAATGGTGAGTTTGAATCATACGGTGAATCTAGTTGGATTGAAGGCTCTGGCGCTTGAATTGGAGTCTTGTAATGATCGAGCTCGACCATAGATACATCTGAATCTTGTCTTCCATCAGAGAGCTCTGATGCCGCTGTTTGAGATCGCGGTTGCTTTAGGTTTTCTTGTGATGACGGTTGTTCTAAGCTTGTGCGCAATGGTTTTTCTACGTTAGCTTGTGGTGTGTGTTCAGTGTTTGCTCGTATGTTGTTGAATGCACCACTCGATAGTTGAATTGTTGTGAGACTGCGATCTTCATTGAAATCCTCATTCCGTCTTTCGCTTGATTGGCAATAATACGAATTTGACTCCTTTCCAGCCTGCAACATTGACACATCCAATGAGTGACTACCGTGCTGAATATCCTTTTCTTCGATCGTTTCACGTTGTTCATCGTCATCAAGGTCGTCGACTTGCGACCTCGTTTCATGGGTTGTGTTTTTCGTTGTTTTGTGAGTTGAAATTAGTGGTTTAGTTGGCTCATTAAAGACGCTCTCAGGAATATCTGCGTCATCCTCAACATTTGGCAGAAATGATTTTGTAGGCGCATTGAAAACACTTTCAGGATTTTTAAAATCATTCACAACCTCTTGCATCAATGTGTCTTGCCCGTTCAAATTGTAATTTCTATCATGCACAACAGTTCCAATGGTTTCACTGGACCACAACAAATTTGCGGATCTCTCGTTTTCCTTATCGTTAGTTAAAATCAGCTTACCTACACTTTGATCAGATGCAGGTTTTGAGTCATTCATTGTAGCGTCGGGGTCGCAATCTTTGGGTAAGCCACTCGAGTCAGCGGCTCCATTATTTTTACCCACTTCAGCCCTAAACTTCTCGAGTGATTCAGTCGACGCCGAATTTGAAGGTGTGCTTGTCCCATTCTCTGTTCGGTTCACGATGCTGGGTGACCGCGGTTTTACATGGCCAGATGCAGGGAGCGTTGGCTCATAGGACACCCTATCCGTATAAGTATCAACAATGGATCCCGTGTTCTCTTTTGAATCTTTCGTAGCAACAGGTAGCTCCTGTTGTAAATTGTGCTCTTGTAGGTTTGCATTTTCATCGGTACCATCATAAGAAATCACAGATTCAATTTCAACATCACTATCAGCTTCGACATCACCACGCGCCTCGATATTTCTTGATTCCACTAAACGTGGTGAATCTGGCCTCTCGGCACGCGGATCATGATCATAATTGCTGGATGTATCTTTTTCGTTTGTTCCATCATCCTTGTGCCCAAATAACGAGCTTTCATTGGCACTTGGTTTTGTATTTCCCGCTTCACGTTTACCAAACAACATGCTACCAGAACCACCAAACAACCCCAACATGTCATCACCTTGTGTTGCCCTCAAGGGCTCACTCGAGGACTCTTTCCTGATTGTAACGACATTTTCCTTTGAACCAATAGGACCCCAGCGTGGTGCTGGTTGTCTAACTTCCTCAACATCTTTACAACTTGTTATTCTGCGAACTGAATCTTTGTCAATAGCTCGCTTTCCGAAATTTTTTATAACACTAGCAAAATCTGCGTTTATAGAAGAGCCTGGGAAAAACTCAGTTTTCGGAGTAAGATTGAGAATGACACAATTTTCTTTCAAGAAATTTTCAATCTTCATCTTCCTCTGTCTGATAGTATCCTTTCTAATCCGATCTTGCTTTAGTGTATTGACATGAGTTCTGATATCTCCTACGAATTCGTCCTGGCGTTGGTTGAGTCTATCCAAGTCCCTTTTTATCTTGACCAATTCTTCACCATAGCTTGGAGCATGAAGCCTGAACTCGTCTGGTTGTTGCACGAACGCGTGGGTGATATTCTCGCCCATGTATTTGGGTCTCATGTCATCTTGAATTGAGTCCAAAACATCATTGATCCGCATAACTAAACCGTTCCTTTCCCTTTGGAAATACTTGTATAGATTAAGTTCTCTCTCGGTAAGGTCCTCCAAGTCATTCTCTAACAAACTCAACTTGTGATCCAAATAGATGGTGTGTTGCAATTGCTGTCTCGCCTCATTTGATAATGTGTCAGGGGTTAGCTGTGATTTTTTCCTCTCCTCATCGCTTAGTTGAGATGCCTGTTCAAGGAATCGACCAATCTTTCTCAATACGTCCCATGGAAAGTAAGGATCTAATTCATCGCTCTTCCATGTATTATAAACTGCCTCTAACTTCCCACGAAGATCCATGGTACTGCAAGTGGTGTAGGCATGAACAAATAAGTCACAAATGCGGGGAGTAAACAAAGCATTGTAGGTAGATAAACTTTTGATGATGCTGTCGATAAGATAGAATGTGTACACTTTGGACTCCTTTGGCGAGTTTAGTAGTTTTGTTTCAATAAGTTTGCATACGACGGGAGCATCATCAGTTGCACTTTCGGCCAAAGAAGTCATTTCTTCTATGCACGTCTTCTTGGCTGATAGTCGTTTGAGACCATCTCGAAACTGCTCCACATACGACGATACTTGTTTGGCAGCCTCCGGTTCAGCAGAATTTGTGTTTGACATGGTAGCTTGTTTGAATCTACCTGAGTGCAGATGGTAGCTCTCTATTTTTTGTTGCCTGTCAAACAAAAAATCTTTCTGAACTGTCACCAGACGAAATGGGTGTGGGTGTGTGTTTGTGTGTTAACCTTTGTATTCTTTGAGATCAAAGGCGTAAAGAAGAAAATAAGAACGGTCAATTGTAAAAGACAAACAGATTTGGAAGAGATCTAATCCAACCTTCCAAAGCGTGGGCAACAAACTGAAACTATTCTCTTGAAATGTATTGATTTGTGATAACTAGCGGAGTCTAGTTATGCACATGAATCAATCTATTAAAGATATAAGTAAAAGAAGATGTAACTTAAAAAGTGTATGATACTTTTTGGTATAATCTTCTCACCTGTATCTTTATAAGGATGGTTTCAGTAGATCTGATTAGCTTCTTCTCTTGTGTTAAGAGGTCCATTTCAAGGAGAAGAAGAGGAAAAAGGGAAACGAAAACGAAAATGAATTGAGAAAAAGGAGTTTGTTTAAATGAGGCACACACACCTCTCTACACGCTTATTATAATATTTTTCGGTCAAATACACACACAATAAAAGGACCTACACATATGTTCTCCACTCTCATGCATTTTACATAGAACTTACATATATTACAACATCACATCCAAACGTAAAATATATCCTTGCTGAAGGTTGAAAAGTGTGCGGAATGTATCGACTCATGCAAAAACAGTAGTCAGGTCAGCCACTATGCTAGATTTAATGACCGAAATGTCGAGATGACCCCAGTGAATGTTTCTTCAATATTCGATTCAATACTGGTCCTCTGCTGATCATATTAGAATGTGTATTTGCCATTCGAAACGCACCACCAGAATCACTGGGCTGATCGTTGTTTTGGTTTAAAGTACCGACACGCATGTTTGCAGTCAATCTTGAGGCCAATTGGCTGGTCGCAGCTCTCCCTGTTGGATTCCTGTACTTGTTCAAATTCAAGCTCTGAAACTGGGCTCGAGAATTGGATATCGAAGAAGCTGTACCTGACGATAAAAGTGGAGCATGATGATGTACTGAATTGATTTCTCCAATCTTGGTTGATTCGGCATAAAAGGACCTTTTACTGGGATTGTGGGTGTTAGCCATGGTGGTGATCGTGGCAGCCACTCGCGGGACGCTTGTCCCTAGCTTCTTACTTATCGATTGTTTATGGATCTTACTGATGAAGGTGCTCAGAGCAAAGTTGAATGGCTTTTCTGGTGCACGCATGGTGGTGGGTTGGATAAAGCTATTTTCCTGTTCATTATTTCGACCATACTCGATTTCATCATCATTCGTGAGCTCAAATGTTTCTGGTCGATTATATTCCTCTATCTTGTGCTTGAGATTTCCCACTTCTTGCTTAAGATTCTCCACTTGTGATTTGTATTTGTACAAATGGGTGATTTCTTCTTTGGCTGCATAGAGAAAGTCCTTTTGTTTCGACACTTTTTCTTTTAGTTTCCCATTAGCATGCTTCAAATGGTTAATCTTTTCAACAAGAGTGATGAATTGAAATTTACATGAGCTATTAAATTCGTCAATTTGTTGTGTTATTGGTGTAAAAAATCTCTTCAACTCTGGTGCAATGGACTCATCGATGAACACTGTGGTGATATCTCGATTGCCGCATACAGGACATTGGTGAAGTTTGGAACCCCCAGATGACGAATCGTCTTAAACATGTTAGTTTTGGTGTCTAAAACAATGTCCTCATTTTCTAAACACTTACCTTTAGCAAAGTGGCTGTTGCAGCTTATGTGAGCGCATGAAGTCATCAATAGATGATCGTTGCATTGTTGGGCTTCTATGTAGTCGTTGAAACAAATGCCACAGTAAATGTAGTGTGAATTGATGTCCATGTCGTGGTGAGGGTAAAGCTGATGGGTTTGGTTTATTGTCGAGACTTTGCAACCAAAAAATTGTATTTAAAATTTCTCTACAAAATCTTGATAAAGAGTGACACTAATATGCACAGAGTGTATACAAGTTACAAGTTGTCGGGACATGAGTACAGTCGACGGATCTTAGTATGGTCTCACTGTGCAGGTAGTATGTCATAGGACAAATTTGACTACTTGAACCTTTTCATGGTACACATTTGAAAGATCATCATCTCTCCAGTTGTATTTCCCTACCATTGACATCCTTTGATGACACCAGCGTTCTCTCGGAGAATAAAGTCCGCTCATGGTACTGATAATTTATGACTCAATCGCGACACCCCGACCGGTATCGGAGTGATGCGGATCGCGCTTAAGATTTTTTTCATCACCACCACCACTTTGTCGGAGAGAAAAAAAAAAAAGAGTGCCCAAAAGACAACTGCATCAGCACTTTGTCAACACTTATTAGACGTTTCAACTCACACACTGGATTGGTACCTATTTTCTGCATATCATGATTTCCGCATCAGCTGTTAACCGTGCAAAGATGTTGCTGAACCATCTTCGTTCATTCTCCACTTCATCAGCAACCTTGTCCAACAAGATCAAAGTCAAAAATCCAATTGTTGAGATGGATGGTGATGAAATGACGAGAATCATATGGCACAAGATCAAAGAAGACTTGATCCATCCCTATTTGGATGTCGATTTGAAATATTACGATTTAGGGATCGAAAATCGTGATGCTACTAGTGATCAAGTGACTATTGATGCTGCTCATGCAATTCAAAAATATGGGGTAGGTGTCAAATGTGCCACCATAACACCTGACGAAGCCAGAGTTAAAGAGTTTGGGTTAAAGAAAATGTGGGTATCACCAAATGGTACAATTAGAAATATTTTGAATGGTACTGTTTTCAGAGAAAGTATTATCATCCCCAGTGTACCTCGTTTTGTTCCTGGATGGAAAAAGCCAATTGTTATTGGAAGACATGCTTTTGGAGATCAATATAAGGCCACCGACTTGGTTATTAAAGAACCGGGTACTTTAGAATTGAGATTCACACCAGATAATGGTGGTGAAGCTCAAGTTCACAAGGTATATCAATACACCAGTCCTGGTGTTGGATTGGCCATGTACAACACTGATGAATCAATTAATGGATTTGCCCATGCATCTTTCAGAATGGCATTAAGTAAGAACTTGCCTTTATACATGTCAACTAAAAACACCATTTTGAAAAAGTACGACGGTAGGTTTAAAGATATCTTCCAAGAAATTTACGATAAGGAATACAAGGAGCAATTTGAGAAACAAGGGTTGTGGTATGAGCATAGATTAATCGATGATATGGTTGCCCAAATGATTAAATCACAAGGTGGTTTTGTTATGGCTTTGAAGAATTATGACGGAGATGTTCAATCTGACATTGTTGCTCAAGGTTTTGGATCACTCGGTTTAATGACATCAGTTTTGGTTACTCCGGATGGATCGGCTTTTGAATCAGAAGCTGCTCATGGAACGGTCACCAGACATTTCAGATTACACCAACAAGGTAAGGAGACTTCAACCAACTCAATTGCATCTATATATGCTTGGACCAGAGGTCTTGCTCAAAGAGGTAGATTGGACAATACTCCGGAAGTTATCGACTTTGCTGACAAGTTGGAGAAATCTACAATTGATACTGTACAAGTTGATGGAATCATGACTAAAGATTTGGCCTTGACTATGGGCAAAACTGATAGATCTAGTTATGTAACCACTTTTGAATTCTTGGATGCAGTTGCAGACAGGTTGAAGAAATAGATGACCGCGTGTGGACGTTTATATAGATCAAAAATTATTAATTGAGTAGTGTCGTCTCAATGGCAAGCGTGACAGTGGTCTATCTCAAACATCCAAAATGTTAATCATGATCACTTTCATACTTAATCTCTCGTTCATTGTTCTTCTTTTCTAAATATTCCCATGTATATATCAATCCATAATACGTCCCAAGTGAAAGTGCACAAATCTTTATAAATGGTTTGGAAAATTGTCGATAAAACACTGTCTAAGAAGAAAAGGTGAATGTTAGTATCAATTGAAAACTATTGCATTCCAACGCCACGCTGTCAATGGTGATAGGTGTGTCACTGCAGTAATATCAGTATGTGGAACCCTTTCAAGGAACAATAATCTTTATATGTTTTCACCTTTATCTGGTGAAGTCATTGCACTTTGTGCAAAGTGGAACAACCGGATAACTCGTTGAAAGGGGCTAGCGACGTATTGCCCCGTGTAAGAGAGCAACAACATGACACCTTCACCAAAAATTTAGGAACCACAGCCTTGAAGCATATGTCCATCAGTGTGTAAATCTGTTATCGTAGTTTTAATGAAATCATTTGCCAAGTAATGCCTATCGACTAGTTGTACATCGTAGTGGACGGTTGAGAAATGATGTGGTGACATGGGGTTTTACATACATGTGGATTTATCCTTGGTTCTGGCTTGGAATCAACTGAGTAGAATCGTAAGTGCATCGTTGAGTAGGTTCGTTAAAGTGTTTGGTTGTTAACGTTATCGAATCAAGAAAGATTTGAAAGCGAAAAAAAAAAAATTGTTTTTTATCTTGATTCTGCATATAACCTCGGCCGTTGAAAAAGTTGTGGATGTTTTCCAGTGCCAATTGTATGGTTGAAGATAAGACTCAATTGGGATCGAAGAGTCAACTCTATATATTTACGGATTCAAACAGAGAAGAAATAAACCAAGTGTGTGCTTTTTTAACGGTGCAACAACTAAAGAGGATGCTTTATGGGCAGTCTTTTTTAAGTGACGATAGTCAATAATATATGAAGTTGCGACGAAATTGACCCAAGAGGGTGATATTCCCCTAATGGATTCTTCCTCTTTTGTTTCCACCGCGACTTTGTTTTCTATAAGGTGTGTCATATTTGGTGTCTTGGTAGAGTAAATGTCCCCCAAGGCTACTTCCCACTTGAGACGAAACTGTGCTTTGTGGGTGCAAAAACTGTGCACGCAATAATTACACAAAACTGGGCTTTGTTTTTATAAAGTTGCTTTTCCACAACGAATTTGAAATTGAAAATGAAATTGAATTTTTTAGTATGATTTGTTCGAGGATTGTTATTATAATCTTAATTCCGCCAAAATCAAAGTAAACAAATACCTACGAAAACGTTTTAGTCTAGACCTGCATTCTAAAGTCGTTCGAATTTCAGGTTTACCAAAGGAAAATAATAAAATAATTCCGAACAAGGCAAGTTTGTGGGAAGTTTCGATGTTTAGAAAACTAGAATGTCCCGGGGACTGCAGTGTGGAGATCATTTACCCACCCAATTTATTACCCACTGAGTACTTTGCAGAAGAAAGTAAACTTTACCCGAGGAGATACGATATGTAGTCTCGAAGAATTGGCTTACTTGATTTAAAAATGGTTTCGACACGATTACATCAGTTTGCACAGAAAGACCTCGTCATGATTTCAAAATTCAAACTCTCGAGAAGTGAAACAAATGCTGTTGATAGAGTTTCCACTCATAAAATGTGTTTTTTTTTCTATCTTTGCTTTCCAAATGCAACACAAAATGCATTTATTAATACGCCATTGTGCAGCTTGTGAAAAATGCTTTCGAATATTGAGAAAAACAAGGTGAGGGATAAGCAGAAAACGTCCTCGCTCTATTAAACGCCGAATCTACAAGAAAGCCCCCTTTTCTAGGAATAGGTGGCATCTCCTTCTACGCAAAGATTCAACGTCAAAAAAGGGTATAATTTAAAAATAGATTTTCGAGATCGTATGTTTTGAAAGGGTTGATTATGCATAGGTTTTGTTTGTGCAGAGAAGTGTTCTCCGAATAAAGGAATTATGCGCCAAAAAAAAGGAGTATAAGATCCGTTTTGATATACTTACTGCACTGCAAAGTACTTTTTTGTGCAATTGCTCCTCGGTAAGAATTATTTTTTGCACCCGCATCTCTCTAATGCTTCTTTTTAATACAGTTAGCCCCAATACAGTTTGTCAAATGAGCCGACCACTCGTAAAATAGTAGAAAGAATTGTGGCGTCGTGGCTGAGCAAAATCTCCTTTGATTCTCTCGGCCATAGGTGTTAACAAAAAGATTTGCTTTATGACAAATAAGCAGCAAAACAAGAACAACAAACGTAACCTAAGAGAGAGACAAACGGTTGACATCATCGTTTTAATTCTATTTTTTTTACAAATTATACGCATACAGCAAAAGGAGAACTCGAGCAAGCTCAAAAAGAAAAGAAAAAAAAAGAAAAAAGAAACAAGAACCAACGACAAGAACAACAACTAAAAGGGTTTTGTTTTAACTAGGGCAAAACGATCGGGTAAATGTGATGAGGTGCTTTTGTAAATAGCAACCTTTGGAAAAAACGAAAAACACAACAATTATAGAGCTACACCCCTCTTCCTCCGCCCGTATCTCCTGTTTTACTGCTCCCTCTCTTTTCTCCCGAGTATTCCACATGTAACAAACAATGTCACGCATTTTGTTGATAACAACTAACAATTGGAAGTACATGGTATGTTCTATGCAATGTATCGCCGGTATGTTTAGACGAAAGTATATTACATAACAAAAACTTTTGTTTCTGATCCTCATTGGTCTTTTATTGTGAGTTTTTTTTTTTTTTTAGTTTGTACATATATACTTTTTGCACTCTAATTGATTATGCACAATACAATGAGTTTTGCGATTCTCGAACAAAACAGCAAAATTAAATTAGAATAAACAACAATACCCACTACTACGCTTATTAACAATAGGAAATCAAGTGGGAACAGCCAATGCAGTTTTCCTATTGTTTCCCCCGGTGTTTGTGTAATAAATCAGTTTTTTTTTATTCTAATCATTCCCTGTCAATATATGGGCAACTTTCTGTTAAATTTTTGGTCATATAAAACATTGTAATTAAAAGCAAGAGACTTCTCTATTCTCTACATTCTTCTTCCTCTTGCTCTTTGAATAGGAGCACCACGACTCAAGACGTATCAAACCACAGTAACATAGTCATCTCACCAAATCAACAATACTAATCAACGAATCTTCCCCAACTACGTCTACCACTGTTGAATCGCAACAGTTTTGCAATAGGTGGTTTTATACAAAAGCAACTACTTCACAGGTTACAAGTGAATCAAGCAAAAGAGTCGAATAGATACAGCCACCTTAGACTAAACCTTGAAGTATCTAGAAGTACAATCGCTCAAGGGGAAAAGAATCGCATCACACGATCTCGAAGAGCCATTCAAAGACAAATACAAGCATTGGGTTCCTCCAAAATCATACAGATCGAGGATCAAATTGAACCATTTGTCGAGTGTGCTTTATCATTAACCGATTTGTGACTACATTCAATTCAAATTGAACTGACCTACAGAGAAACGATTAAAGGGCTTTAACCAATAAGTGAAGTCTCCAAACGATAACATAGATTGTGAGGATTTGACATTTGTTTTCGTCATCACCCCCTCCTCCCCTTTGCACCCCCAAATTGATATCACTTTTTGATTTTTGTGTTTTATTTTTTGTCTGTCTTAAAAGGAGACAAACTCAATTTTGTGCTCTTCTTTTACTGTGTGTCCGGTCTAGAAGAAATATTACATTACACAAAACAATAAACAGGTATCGAAACCACCCAATTTAACTAAAGACAGCTTTTGGCATTATTACCAAAGATATTACTTAATAGACACACACACACACACACACACACCTTATTTTGGTTTCCAATCTTATAAAACTAACCAAGGGGGGAAGGACTTTCCACATTGATACTTGAAGCAGCTGTTGATTGCATTATTGAAAAAACATAGCGGTACCTTTCAGTTAAACGTCATTTTTGGATCTGTCGAAGCAACGTCTTACTCATTAACGAGAAGGTTCGCATTAGAAGACGATAATCGCCTCATTTTCAAAGCGCTACAGAACCACCTTGCAAGGCAGAAACAACTTCATCAACTTGTCCAAAATCTGCAATTCAAGAAATTTTATAAAAAGCTTATTTTTAAAAAAAAAGTTAAAGTTATACTTCGTTAGACCAAATACAACGTCAGAAAAATGCTTCCAAGTGTATACCACACCACCCCAGATCACACATCTAGTCCAATTGGCTACAACATCAACCACTTGGCGTCATCGTATTCTATATCTCCCCAAACAACTCATCTTCCGTCGATGGTGTACAGTTTGAACCAAGAAGGAAGTCAACTGACCACTAAGCTACCATCTATCCATCAATTGACAAATCGAACCATTATGTCACCCAAGGAAAATCAACTTCAAGTGCCACAGCAGTTACCCATGCCTTCCCACGTGGTATCTACACCATCGGCTCCATCACAATCTACCTTTGCTCACCATGACAGCTTCTCCACCCCTCCACAATCACGCTTTCCAATTGTCCTGTTGCATGCACAACAATTGCAGCAACTACGCCTGCCTGTAACTAGACAATACGTGTTTGCGCAAAACTCACCAATCTCGCCAGTTTCGCCTATCCTTTCACCATACGCTGTCAGACATCCAGTAGAAGAGGGAAGTTACAACAGTCCAAACTACCCTGCTTCACTCATGAGTCCTCCATCTATGCCTACTGGTACTATAGGTAATACTTTGGCATCGCCTTATAATCAACACATGCAGCCAATTGAAGTGCGCCACCGGGTCAACAGAAACGACGCATCACAGGCCACTCTCGCGACATCACAGACTCCCCTCGAAACCAAAACCACTCCGTCAAAAGTGAAAAAACTTGGTAAACTGGACAAAAGAAAAAGAAGAAAGTCTGCTTCTAATGGATCAATTAAAGTTGGCAAACTGCATACCAAAACAGGATCTCTGATCTATAATAGAAAACCAAGGCAAACACTTGTCTTTAACGAAAAGGCAATACACTACCCTGTTCACAAGGATTTTTCTAGTCTAACAACTGCGAACAAAATTCCATCTGCAAATGTGCAACAACTAAATACAACCATATATCCAAATATTGATACCAAAAAGTATGCCACGTCTGCTTTGGATCCACAACGAAATTTTCTTACTGTATTTGAATACATGATCAATGATCACTGGGTGATCTGGGATTACGAGACGGGATATGTCCATTTGACGGGAATTTGGAAAGCATCATTGTGTGCTAATGGCGCGGCTCCACCAAGTGCTTCTCACATGAAGGCTGATATTGTAAAGTTGCTTGAATCTACACCAAAACAGTACCAAGCTTATATCAAACGCATAAGAGGTGGGTTTTTGAAAATTCAAGGAACTTGGTTGCCTTTCCGATTGTGCAAGGTTTTAGCTAAAAGATTTTGTTATCACATTAGGTTTGCTTTAATTCCAATCTTTGGTGTTGATTTCCCAGAGTCGTGTTTGCAACCTAATGACACAGGCTATGGCGAATTGAGGTTGGATGATTTGAAGAATTGCAAGGTAGATTTAGCAGAATCCATTTCTAATTATAGTGAGGAGAACCCCAAGGAGGAGGAGGAACACGTCAAGGTGTCCACCAACGCTCAACAACCGCGCGATTCAAGAAGCTCATCACCAGTAATGGTGGAACTAATGAATCAACAAAATCCAATCAAGTTGGAGCAATCGGCAAGTTTGGTGTCACCCGTGAGCATAAACAATTCAAAGTTTGTCAATGTGGAACAGCTTCCGCCTGTGGGAACTTTTTCGCCGACAAGTGCAGGTCCGTTACTCGACGAGTGCTCTCCACAACAAACAGAGTCATACAATTACAAACACCAAACTCCTTCCACTTCTACAGCTGTTTGGCACAATCTTGGTCAGAATCAATCTACCTCTACCAGCAGTGAATCATTGAGCTCCATTTTCACGGAAAAATCAACTGTCCCACCAACTGCCCGAAGCAAGTGCCAATCATATACTGACTTGCTTGAAATTGTTAACGCGTCAAAGTGTCTTCAATCGTTGAGTCAAAAACGTGCCAATGGGATTAACAAACAATTACCGCCAATAGACCGACTTAAAAGTTCAAACGGTCGTTCTGCATGGGAAGACGAGACAGATGATGAGGGCCCCGTCGAGAAGGTGGAAAGGAATCAGAAAATGGAAGATGGTATTTCTTCAATTTTGTTAGCCGCGGAGTTAAACAAATCATTTGCATACAATAACAAACCAAGATCAGGTTTGAGCATCAAAGACTTGACAACATAAACCAATTAGGTGCGGGGATATCCCCTCCTAGATAGCACTTTGTTCCAGTTTGCTCTAACCTTCGTGCATTGCTCGCATCGAGCACTTTTTATTTCATTTCATTTCAAGGTGATTTTAAGGTGACGCTGTGTGTTTGCTTCTTTCTTTTTTTACAATGGAGTTAGACCTTTCTTTTTACGTGAGTTTCTACGGTACTACCCAATGAGGCTATTCTCATTGATGTGTGATGTTTTCAGTTCTGTGTATAGCTTTGAATATTGTGAATATACGGGTGATCTATATATTGTTAAATATTTTCAAACTTTTGTTAGCGATCAATAAAAGAGAGAGAAAAAAAAGGTCGGCCAAGTTGATCCTTGTAACAAGAGCGACAGGTACATCTATACCACCCCCTCCCGCCAAATGGATTTCGTGGAATTTGACACGTTCAATACTGATGATAAAGATGTCAATCTACCTCAGCCACAACCTGCATTGTCACTACCGATAGCGTCAAATTTGGAAAACTTTAGCAAAAAGTTTTCCGGATTCAGTTTATCAAGAAATTTCACATCGACCACAAATGATTCCACTGCAGCTACCACAACTAACCCCCAGTCACAGGGGAATGATGTCATGGATAAATATGCCAAGCTATCTTTGTCGATTTTGCAAAAAGAAGAATTACTTTCAAAGTCTGACACTACAAATCAAAACGTAACTGATTCGCTAAGCACACGTTTATCGAGAGTCTTGAATGGTTCAATCAGTGACACCAAAATGAGAGAAATATTCTCAAGTCTTGAAGATAAGTTGGATCACGATGTTCAGTATTATCAGGAACTAGTTGAGCCGGGGTTCATGGGCACTGTATCAAGAAAGAAATTAAAGAGTCGTATCGAGCATGAATTGATCAAGAATCAGGCAACTGTATTGAAGGAGTATCAACCAATCGTGAAACAGTTGAAACATGTCGAAGCAAAGTTGAAAAAATTGAATGACTTGAACAAACAAACGAATGATCGTTTACAAAAGAACTTTGAATTCCTGCATGAGTTTAACACAACTGTCAATAAATTATATGAAGAAAAACAGTTGATTGGAATCAAAAAGGAACTTTTGAGTGCATTTAAAAACAAATTCACGTTGAGTGAATATGAAGAGTATATGCTTGTTCAAGGAGATTTGAATGATGACTTTTTTGTTGCATTGAGAAAAGCGGAAAGAATTGTAGAGGACTGCTCAATCTTGTTGGCCGAGGACAACCCTCAATTGGGCTTGAAAATCATGTCAAAGACAAATGGTATCATAGACAAAGCTATTGAACGTGCTGTGCATTATTGTCATCGAACATTGGACAATTTGTATTCGCTAAATTCTAAAAGTCGGTTTGTTACATTGCATAATTGTTTTCAATTTCTTAAAGACAAAGACCGCTTTGGTGAGATTATCAACAAATTTAGTGAGTCAAGATCGAAAGATTTGTTACATGAGTTTTACAACCAAATTCAAGGGCAGGATGAATCACAAGGGCCATCCACAGAAAGACGTCCTAGTGCAAAAAGTGCAGCATCCAGCAGTACTGATATTAGGCCCCTCTTTTTATCGGCACATGATCCTGTTCGCTTTGTTGGTGACTTCCTTGCATACATTCACTCAATTGCCGTGAATGAATCGGAGACAATTACCAATATTTTTACCATGGGCGACGATGATGATCATCAATTTGATAGTATTATTCAAAATGTAACCGATATGATTTTGAAAGCATTGTCGAAACCCATAAAGTCAAAGATTGAACAAATCATCTCAACGGAAACCAAGTTGCTCACAATTTTTCAAATTTTCAACTTGGTTGAACTTTACTCAATGATGTTTGATAAACAATTGCATCAATCGGAAGATCTTGTTTCCACAATGAAGGTGTTGGTACGCGCATGTCAAGATCGCATATTCACCATCGTTTCCAGCAAGATTGCCACTATTTCATCGAGTACTCTGGCGAGATTGGAGTTGAATCTAGATTTACAACCGCCAGAATGGATCATTGATTTTTATGCGGAGATTTTACCAATGGTTGATCAAGTGACTAGCGACACCATACTTCATTTATCGAAAGAAGAAAACGATAGGTTTTTGAACTTGATCATTAACCAACCAATCAAAGTGTTTACTGACCATGTGCACGATAACAACATTTTTACCAAGAGGGATTCATACATTATACGATTTAATTTTCTAGACTTGATTCAGTCAAAAATCATGCCGATATCATTGTTGTCAGATAAAGTGTTGGAAATCAATGATTTGAACAACGGATTAGTCGCCAAGTTGACCGAATTGGAACTTACTACACTACTTCAACATTGCGGATTGTATGACTATTACAATATCATTAATATGATTTGTCCGTTCTCGGATGATTTTTTTGAACCATCAATTTATGAACCCATTAAAGAAAATAAATTATACAGTTTGGAAAAGTTGCAAAAAGTGGATTCGATGTTGCAAGAGTATGTCCCCAATGCAATGATAGAAATACAGCAGCTGTTGCTTCGATTGAATTCACCAGTAACTGTAACCGAGGTGGTCAACAATGTATTTTTAGAGTTTGTCAAATTTGTCGAGAAATTGGACTCAATCAACAAAGAGTACATAGAATACAACTTTACTTGGTCAGATTTTGAATTGGCAACAATGTTGGGTATTGATGAGGTTTATATAACGTATAAGCAAAACATCTCAACTCAATAGAGCGATAAAAATGGTTTTAATATGCATTTGTTTTCTATTCCCTAGCAGGAATTTGTCCTCTACCATAGCCATCCTTGGCATAATAGTCCATTGGGTAGTACTTCTCATTCCACATTGTATCCTGTTCGAGCATCACCATTGCCTCATACGGAGTTAATAAAGGTTTACTAAATGCGTAACCCCAATCAATGGATAGCCTAGGACAAGCCACTTGAACAAACGCATCAACGTCATCAAACATGGATAGCTTTTGTGGGAAAATCTCACTAAGGATTATCTTGACAACCTGTATCCCCCTTTGAGAAAGTTGAACTTCCAATTTTTGTAGTGTAATGGGATTACCCTGTCGTCCTAAAGCGCCAAGAATCAACCCGATTTTTTTTGCCTTTTTGGCTGTAACTACTGCATCTTCCCTAACTCGTGTCATTTGTTTTTGATCATAATACTCGCGAGTAAATTTTCTGTCATATGGGTCGTACCTATATGCTGGAATATCAGGATTGTGAATCATTGAACTCTCGAGATGGAACCTTCCATCGCCAACATATATTGTTGCATGGATGTGGTCTTTGTTCAACCTTGCTGATGTACATCCCAATAGTTCACCCTTGGATAATGGTCTCGTTTGTGGAGGTATCAAATAAATGGGCTTTTCAGCATCATTTTCCAAAATTGCCTTGACACTGTGAATTGTGGGGTTAAATTGTATGGTGCCAAATATAGCGATTTGCGCACCCTGATTGAAATTCCTCTTTATTGTTTTTATCAAATGGCTTTCATCGATGTTGATTGTGACAAATACATACAACACTTTGATTTCAGTAACATCAATAGGAACAAGACACGAATGCGCATAATGGACAATAAAATCACAATCCAACGACCTGGCTGTGAAATCATCTATGCAACAAGCTCCATATGATACGTCCCCCATTACCAAAGTTTCAACTTGGCAAAACTCCTCCAATATGTCTGAAATGATTAATGAATAAATAAGTAAACCTTCTGGCATTTGCAATGCTACTCGTTTAGCATTCTGTCTTCGTATATTCCATACTGTCTTGTGTATCTCGAAATTGTAGTTGGAAGGTAATAGTTTTATAGCTTCATTTAAATCTTTATCGTTCAAGATATCATCAGGGATTTGGTTGACTGCCCTTCCGATGTGACGCTTGATGCTTGATTTTACAAGTGGTTGATCCTCAGCCGAGGCTTTAACGTCCGAACTTGGTTTTTTTCCAACAAATCTTCTCCTTGCAACCTTTGGCTTGTCTGTAGAAGGATGTATTTCAACTGGACTCATTTATGTGGGGGTTTTGACGGATGGTATTGTGTAGGCTAGCTACAACTGAAGTCAATAATTTTTTTCTTCTCTCTTCTCATCTCCGCTATCTATTTGCAACTTTTTGTGGATCTTCATGGAACTTTTCAATCTCATCACAGAATTTTCTGTATACTTTATCCCCCCCTCTTCAGCCTTACATCAATTGCATAGAGCACCACCGGGACAGTCATGCTTACTCCATTTTTCACCATCAACCAGGATGACGAGTTTATATACATTGACGTCAAAATTTCGCATGTCAGATTCAGTGCACCAAATATTGAAATGACTGTTGACTACGACTTATTCAGATTTTCACTCCCTCCATACTATTTACGATTGAGATTGCCATACCCATGCGTAGACGATGAAAGATCGCATGCAGAATATGATTCCAAATCGGAATGTGTAAAGATTAGGATACCAAAGGAGAATAAGGGACAGTTTTTTCCTGACTTGGATTTGACCTCAAAGTTACTTGCAAGAACCAATGAGAATAAGGTAGATGAGCAAAAGCAAAAGAAACCTCTAATTGAGGAATTGGATGTCAATAATGAGGTATGCAACGATCAAGCTGAAAAAGATTTGCAAGAGGGCGAGGATTTTGATTGGGAGGTTAAACAAGAAGTTCCTGTTAATCCGACATTGGATGCAGGTAGTACTAAGGATCTTAAAATTTCTGCAAATGTCAAATATGGGTTTGATAATCAATATGATGGAATCGTTGGCGTAAGTGTATCCAATGGTAATGATATCAACGGGCTAGGTGATCCTGAAACAACTCCAGAAACTGATCGTATTATTGAAAGACTAATAAAGGAAAATATACAGTTTGACCCTGAGATATACGCAGCTGACTACATTATGGAGAAACATCCCACCGCTGATGATGACAAGAATTTTAAAGAGTTGATCGAGTGGACGAATCCCACGGTTCAAAAGTTTCTTAAGTGGTACAAATCACAACAACAATTAAATGAAGATGAACGGACTGTTATAATGCCAATTGATTTTTCCAAGGAAGAGCAAGAGAAAATGATGCAATTACCGAGAAAGTCGTACTTGCTAGATGAACAGTATAAAATTGAAGTTTTAGTTACTATTGTTTGTCTTTTGTTTGCATACTACTTTGACCTTCGGGAAAATGAAGGAGAACACAATGTTGAAAGTGCTTGGACAATTGGCAAAATAACACCTCAATTTTCCTTTTTGGATTCCAAACTAACAATTAATGGTTCAGACAATTTGTTGAGATCAGCAGTCATAACATGCATTAGAAGAGCTTTGACTTACCCACTTCATCGAAGCTTCGCTTTGTGTAAAAAAGTATGGGGCGATGTGTATTACGTCCTACGAGGAGGGAAGAGACTTGTACTTCTGTCATTATTGGATTTGAAAGAATTGTTTCGATTTCATGACATTTATTACGTTTACGACAAGATATGGTTGGAGGATTTGTGTGTATACTTGATCAGCGATAGCGTCACCGAAGGTCAGTTGAGGAAACTTGCTCATGACGTCAAGAAAACTACCGACACAGTTGGTAAGTCGGATATAACTTTTGAAAAAGCTGGTGAGGAGAATGCAGACATGTGTGATGATGGCGTAGAAGGACAAGATGAAATGGTGGCGCTTTCATTGGACGATATTGATAAAATGGCGGAGGCTGTATACGACAACATGCAGTAAAAGCAGTATACAAGTTGCGGACACAATGAAGCTATCACATTACCATGTAGCTCAATCCTTTACCAACGACACCTCTCAATCTTGCTGGACTCAGTCGAGCAAAAGCCACTAATATTGCAAAACTAAAACTAAAAGCAGCAGTCTCCAACTGTCTTCTTTTAGTGCTATCGGCTGCATCAAAAAAAGTACCCAAAGCCTTTGGTGTTACAAATAGCATCAAATCTTGACGTTTTTTGGCACTTTCAAACAACACACTCAATCCAGCAAGAGCTGATCCAATCTTGATACCCAAAATGTCCCAATATTTTTGTCCAAACCATTTGGGATGATGGTTTCGTATAAAACATATGCACCCCCAATGTATTGTAGTCAACGAACTAACAAACAATGACGACTTGATTGTTTTCAAACACACTTTCCTCATATTACCTCTAAAGCCTCTGAAAAAGACAAATGTGAATAAATTGACGTAGGAGTAGAATCTTAAACTGGATATAAACTGGGATACAAAAATGTCAAAGGTGTGTTTGAGGCAGCTGTGTGTTGTAAACTCATGTAAAACCTCGCAGGGAAGTTTTTCGTGTTGTGTTAAATCTCCCAACTTTGAATTCTTTCCTCTCAGAGCCGCAAAACTCTGGAAGCTGTCTTGCTCGGGGGAGGCTTCTTGTGTAGTGTAACTCACTGTGCCCTCGTGTAACTCCTGTACTCCCTTTTGTACACTTGGATCTATACGAGTCATTTTTGTAATCCAATTCACCATTTGAGGACTAAGTTTGTCAGGTTTGAACCACCAAGCAGTCATGACGCAATATGTAGAAACCAAAATGACCAGCAAGTCTATCAAGTCATTTGTATGAGCCGACACATGAGGAGAAACTGTGGTGGATATTACCGTATCAATCGCCTTTGTGACCAATATACACGTCCAATCAAAAGTGTAAAACTTGTCTTCTTCGATCTTGAGTTCTTGAAACCTAGGAAAATTCAAAATTGATGACACCAAACCAGCAAGGAATGTCGTTGTGAAAAGAAAATATTCTCCATCAACATAAGGATACAAAAGCTTCATAAATATTGGATTCATGGCATTCAAAGTTGCCACTAAGCGAATCATAAAGATAGGCAGACGATCGGCTTGTAATGGGGCAATAATTATCTGCCATGCTTCGCTCAGAAATCCTTTCGCCTTTAATTCAAAAAGATGTTTCGTTGCATTCTTTAAGAGATTTGGTACCACTTCGCAAAGATAGGCGAAAATAGCGACCACGATAGTTGACCTTTGAAGGAAGATTGCTCGTATTGCTTTGATGACATTCTTGGTGCTGATACGATAGATGTATACAATAATGCGTAGTTGACGTTTGATAACGTTTAAGATGGGCTTTAACTGCCTGACACGGTAGGCTAAATCACGATATGGCGTGAGCGGCACCTTTGGTTGCTTCATCCTCACAGTAAGTAAGCCGTGTAATTGTCTATCTCCAAGATTCGATTAAAAAACAAATTACGCACAAAATTAGTTTCCCAAACTGGTAATTCTGTTGATGGGGGGGGCAAGTTAGTGATGCAGGTCATAAAATGAAGTCCAAAAAGAAGCAACTGTAAATAGCTCAATCAATCATAAACAGGTGTAAAGTTTATACATGTAGCTCTATGTCTACTGGAAAGTTGACATTCATTGATTAAGAAAACTTCTCTCGAATTCCAAAAATTTTTGCGGCAATTTTGTTCCAATTTGTAGCAAAATCAATATAAAATTAGGCATAACTAAATCATTCACCAATCAAAAAAAAGGTTTGCAATCTTGTAGAGTAAGTATTTCACATCAAACAGGCTTTATAGCCAGTTCTTACGGGCACTTTGGGTAAAGTGAATAATATTCGTGTTATTAATTCTTGCCTTAGCATTATATATATTCAGCACAGATTTTTACATGAAAACTGCTCTTATGGCCAAGTTGGTAAGGCACCTCACTAGTAATGAGGAGATCGTAGGTTCGAATCCTGCTGAGAGCATTTAATTATTTTCTTACATTTTTGGCTCTCTTTTTTTTTTTTTCATCTTCATTTTTTTTTTTATTACAATTGATTGATTCACCAAACATCATCGACTTCATAATGTCCAAGGAAGAGCCTGAACTCGAAGAATTATGGCGCGAATTTCAGAATGCCAATGCTGACATACAACAGAAAAGAAACGAAGTAATCAAAGAAATAAACAAAAACACCATTTTGAATGAGTATCCAGGAAAACTTTCAATCATGACGGCTTTGGATGAGCTTATTGCATGTTTTTCATTAGGAGGTCAATTTAAAAACTACTATAGATATGGGTCATATGATTCATGCCAAAGGCAAAGAGAAAAGTTTTGGTTTGCTATCAAACATGGTTCCTTAGTGGAAGGAAAGGATAAGTCGTTGGAGGAATTAAATGACAAAGAGTTGAGCAGTCGAATCAAAATCCAGGAATTTTTCAAAAAACGTCTACTAGAGGATAAAGCAAAAGGAAGCTCAGAAGATATATGGGATGCTAGAAAAGAGCTACAAAGCTACCCCTTCAAATAGAGAGAAACGTCCTTAGATCATTAATATCCTATTACATTACTACGCAACTTTTTTTATCTTGTATATCGTCATTAGCACCCTTTGGTTTAGCATTTAATGCAACTCTCGCAGCCTCTGAAAATGCTTCGTTAACCCCTCTGTTCTTTTTAGCAGAACATTCCAAGTACCTGGAGGCATTGATCCTTTTCGCTACTGCTAACCCTTGGTCATAACTGATAAGCCTCTTTTGTGGCGAGTAAGGATTGCTTTGACTAAACTGTTGATTCAGATTATCGACGTCCTCATCATTCCTCAAGTCACATTTCAATGCAACCAAAACAAGCTTGACTCCTTCACAGTGATCGGCAATTTCTCCAACCCATTTTGATTGTACGTTCTCGAGTGAGTCTGGAGAATCAACTGAAAAACACAACATTATGCAATGGGTATCTGAATACGAAAGGGACCGTAATCGATCAAACTCTTCTTGTCCTGCCGTATCCCATAGTGACAATTGAACTGATTGCCCATCAATGAATATGTCATGCACATAGTTTTCAAACACAGTCGGTTCATAAACCTGAGGGAAATACCCCCTTGTGAAAACATTCAATAGCGAAGTCTTTCCACAAGCACCATCTCCTAGGATGACAATTTTTCTTTGAACTATGAAAAGTTAGTAACACAACTTTTTTTTTTTTCAATGTGAGGCTTATGATGAAAAGATGATACGTACTCGTCTTGGGGGAACTCGCACAGAGTGGCATTTGTAATAATAGAATTGAATGGAAAGGAGTGAATAAGTATGGGGAAACGTTTTTTGGTTGACTCTTCACTGGATCAAAATAACGATCAATGAGCTGTGCAAGAAAAATTCTGTGTGTGTAATGTGTGTGTGATCGTTGTCTGAATCGTCTTTTTTAGTGATTTACGTGGTGTGTTTACGTTTTTCTGATTCTTTTTTTTTTCCTGTTTGAATTTTTTATCGTTTAATGTCTTTTTGTAGAGAAGAGGCGTTGTAATCCTAAAAAAAAATAATCCAGAAGAAAAGTACTGCATTAGACTTGCATGACGCTAAGAAAGTCAATTTGTTTACAACTGAGGACTAAGAGTGGTTTAGTCTACAGCAAAGAGACTAAGGTGTATTGAATTGGCAATCCTGTGTGTATACTGCATGTGATTGCACAAGAATAAAGTAAGCATATACCATACATAAGCTGCAACTAAAACTCTGACTTTACCCATATTTGAATCATCACCAATCACACTGTCAATGTAGGATCCGATATAAATTTCTATTAATTAGTTGTTATTGGCAACATCAACCGTCACAAAAAGCCTCTTTCTTACAAACATTATTTAGCGAAACCCGCCCTGCAGAACCATTTCCGCATGCACTCAACCCCCCCCCACTCAATCTTCTTTTAGCTCTGTAATTTGAAAAATGGATGATTCATGGCTTCTTTTGCTGTTGGTCTCAATTGATGGTCATATTGCAATAACTTGTCAATCAAGTCTAAAACAGCATCACTGATCAAGTACCTGTTTTCATTATTTACAAACGATTTCCACGGCTTCCTTGAATAATTGCCTAAAATGCCATCGTAATCCTGACTCAATTTTATACCATATTTCTTTACGTAGCTCATCAAGCCTTCTGTTCCCAACACTTTAGCAATTTGAACCAACTGGTCATTATTTGAATCACCTCTAAACAACGGTTCTTTCTTGAATATTATTGCTCCCAACATACAACCAACTGACCATAGATCAAGCGAGTAGTCGTACTGCTGCAAATTAACCAACAACTCTGGGCCCTTGTGGTATCTCGAAGCCACTCTGACATTGTAGTCCATACCAGCATGGTAAAACTCAGCCAAGCCCCAATCTATCAATCTCAACTTCTTATTCATAGGATCAATCATTATGTTTTGTGGTTTCACATCTCGATGTATTATACCCATTGAATGCGAATAATCCAACGCTATTAAAAGTTGCGTAAAATAGTATTGAATATCCTTCACAGTGAACTTGGGATACAAAACTCTAAAATCAACATTATTGACTTTTTCAAAGATTAAAGCAGGTATTTTTGATTGCTCATCGCGAACCACATCTAGAAGTGCCACAACATTGGGTCCACCTGTCAAATTTTGCAAAATCTTAACTTCCCGATAAATCTTCTTCAATTTCACAGGTTTCAACACTTTGATCACGCATGGCTCATCATTCAATACATTTATTCCTTGAAATACTTCTGAATATTTCCCCCTTCCTATCTTACTGACAATTTCGTAATTTTTTATTTCTCCCCAACCTATCTTGTGATTCTCATAATCCCAATATTCTGAAGGTTTCTTGCTATTGACGTCCGAATAGACCTTCGATATAGAGTACACCCTTTGTTTTGTTGACATTTTTTTGTTGTATGTTTTTAGTTTCCGATACTGGCAGTCTAAATCAAGCAGTAAATGCGAAAGTGTATATCTTGCTTCAAAAATGAGGAATACAGTTATCGTTCTTTGGCTCCACGTATGTTACAGCTTTCAACACTCCAGGTGATCCTCTTAGTAAAATTACACAGCTTGAACGCGAAAGGATGAGACTCGGAAATCGGTGATGGTGGTTTTTCGTATTAACCAAAAAAGATAATCATCGGGTATTTTATCAGATTTTTTTTTTCTCTCTCTCTTTTAAAAATATCGAAAAGGCGACACCGAAGTTAATGCCGAGGGGACAAATTGGAGATGAGTTTGATAATACTGTGCGATAGGCCTGACATATACTACCATGTGAGTAGTGGTCTTGAGACATAACTAAACTTGACCTATAATTGTGTCCTTTATTGCCGTAAGGGAAGATCAGAACATTGTGGAGGAACGATTCAGCTCAGCTTATACCATCGTGTAAAGAGAACAGTAAGCTGGACCATACCCACAAGGAGACTCGCATCCTCTACGAACTCTGGAAATAATTGGCGCCCTTGGATTCTAAACAGTCTATTCGTAGTCAAAGTCTAATCAGGATCTGAAATCCTTGTTCTTGACGCATCAAGGAATTGACAAAACAAAATCTTGAGTCTCTCTCTCAACTTTTGTATGCACGCTTCATCAATTACATGAACCTCGTATCTACAACCACCATTTGTGATGCAGACCGCATCTATAACGACGTTCAATTTTGGTCGGATCTGGATAATTCTATGATAATAGTTGGTTCTTGTGAGTTCATTTCGTACATTGATTGCAACAAGTTACCCATCTTTCTTATAGATGGTAAATCGTTGCTGATATTTAGCAATGACCCACAAACGGAAATCTTCTTCAAACAAAAACTTCTCCAAATCACCTCAAATGCGGACTTCAGACATGGTCTTTTAACAAAAATTGGCGAAGAAAAGTACGTCGTGTTTTATTATGAAACGCAAGTGAGATGCCTTGTTTTGGACTTTTCCAAATTGAAATACACAAGAGACTTCCTTGAAGAGGATAAGACTTTGGAAAATTCATTTGTGAAGCCAAAGAGGAAGTCAACAACAACATCATCACCAGCTGTGACTGCGTTTGATAGGGTACTAAAAGAGAAGCAAGAAGGTAATCCTTTCCTAAGAACTCAACCGAAGCCAAACAAATCACTGGTTCTATCTACTCAAGAGCAAATAAGTACAGCCGTAAATAAGATTATTCAATCAGGCTTGAGAATTCGTGGCCTTTCAATGAACCAAACAGAATCAATTAATGACAAGTTGAAGATAAAGGAAATATACCAAATGACCCACAAAGCAACAATGTTTTCACTTCGTAAGTTTAACTATAGTTTTAACAAAAGGACAGACTCAGAAAAGGTTCAGGTATCATGGAATGACATTCAAGAAACTGTTGAGAGTTTGTTACATCTATTCATTGATCTTGATTGATACTATATACATTAGACTTTATTTTTTTTTTCAAGCCAAGTCCTTGACACTGACAAGTTTGCTTGTGGACTGGAAACCCACCGATGATGCCTCCTTAAGCTGTTCCAGCAAGGATTTGAACTTGGACAATTTCTTTTTTGGCTTTGCGGTTTTCAATTCGTCACGAGCTTTATCCAAGTGGTCTAAGAGTATCGAACGATCCTTGTGCAAATAGCCCCTCTTATCTGGGTTCGAATAATACTGAATATCCTTCTGACTAGTTGGTCTTGCTTGTAAAGGAACATAACCTTTTCTCAATAAGAAATAATTTGGATTGACAAAGGCTCTCAACCCCAATCTTGAAAAATATCTAGCGGTGAATGACATATTTGCACTCTCAATTTTCTCTATTGCCTGGTCAGTTGCTTTTGAGGCTTCGATATTTAGTGGCACGCTATAATCAGTTGTGCTTTTACCCAAGATTTTGACACCATCTTTCAAGCTTCCCGTTATGATACCACATTCTTTCATTATCTTGATTGTAAGCGTATCACCATCCTTCAATGGTATCCTGCCAGTGTTCCAGAAATCTTGGATCTTGCTCAAGTTGACCTCGTGGTATGCTTTGGCATTGTGTGCATTTCTGAAACCCACCATTGGCATTTGCTTGAAATATGGAGTTTGACCACCTTCCATCCATATTGGAACTTTCCCTCTTGCTTTCTGACCTTTTTGACCTCGTCCTGATGTTTTACCTTTGTTGGAAGAAGGTCCACGTCCTAGACGTTTGTATCCCTGAGTCGAGCCTTCATTTGGGGCCAAACAACCCAAATATCCAACATTTCGCAAAGACATCCTTATCTGGTTGGTGCATGACACAAGTTTACCAACGAGAGGAGTTCTGCTGAACATAGCTGAATGCGTGTAGTGATTGGGTCTATCTGGTGGAAACGGTTTGAACTTTGAAAATTTTTTGTTTCCCGCAAAAAGATTCCAATGGTCGCGAATAAATCTTCAAAAAGAAAAATCCACCTAGAACATTTTTGATCGCCACCAAAGTAAGTCATTCTTTGTTGCATACGTCAAAGGAGAAAGATACAACAAATCTGCATAATAACAGGGCTAATCATTAACAACAATGTCATCCGCCGAACAGAAGAAAACTCAGGAAGTTTCCGAAAACGAAGAGCAAGTAATCAAATCCCTTGAAGAGGATGATGAATTTGAAGATTTCCCAGACGACGAGTCTAAATGGGTTACAGATGCAAAATTGAAAGAAGAATCACTTTGGGAACAGGATTGGGATGATGATGACAATCAAGACCAATTCTCGCAAAAGTTGAGGGAGGAATTGATAAAGTCACAGAAACCAGCAAACTAATTGGCAACGAAGGAAAGGGGGCAGAAAAAGAGGGGAAGGAAGAAAGGCGAATAAGTATTAAATGAGAAAAGAACGGTTTTTGATGCTAGAATGGCTTAAACGTGAATGCAAAGATGATAATATGGGTATATTTCGAAGTGTGTTATTCCAATTCCATGTCATTCCATGCAGCGATCACACAAGCTAGAGAACGGAAAGAGCAAGCTCATTGCCATATATTAAACTAAGTAGGTGCTGTAACACAGATAGAATTACTTTGCAACAAATTTCAGATATTGCAAAAGAATGAGTATTTTCAGTCTCTCTGACCGCCCCTCTCGCTTTTGAGAGCTTCAATTGCAAATGAACCACTCTTACCACTTACGCTCAACTGTTGTTCATCCCTCTGCTATTTGAAAGAGCTGCGGTAAACACCAATTTTTAAATTTAAGGAACACAAAATCGGGCGTGGTAGGAATCAAAAACATGCTCACAATTTCAACAAAAGGCGCAAATGGTTTAGTGGTAAAATCCAACGTTGCCATCGTTGGGCCCCCGGTTCGATTCCGGGTTTGCGCATTTCTTTTTACGTTTTTGGCATTTACGGTTGGCTACTTTGAAGAATATGCCACATTCTTGCAGCTGTTATTGTTTTTGAAGTTGTAGATCCATTTTCATCGGCTGTTAACTGTGCACATTTTTCAATTTTTTTTTTTTTTTTATTCCGTTTCTATTTTTCCGATTTCTTTTGATCTTCTTCTCGTTGCCAAGTAACCAATGCCTGATTCAAACAGCACGACTAACAGAAAATGGAAGAGGTTTGCCAAAAATTGGGAGTTTAAAATTGCAGTGTTTGTTATTCTTTACTTTGTGTTTTCACATTATGTATTGGAGAATACACATAATGTCAAAGAAAGAGGTTTAAACAAGCATTTGAAAGTGATTCCAGAAGAAGTTATATCTTATTACGAAAAGCAACCATTGGATAATCCCGACAGATTGGCATATATGCAATATGCAACAAACTACGACTATCTCAACTTAGCAATAATGAACTTTGCTCATCTTCGAGACGGCAATACTCGGATTCCAAATTTGGTTATATTGTATGATGAAGTACTACAACACCACACATCTCATAAATGGAACAACTTGTATCAGGTGGCAAATCACTACAATATTACATTGAAGCCAGTTCCCTTGGTTAAGGTTTACTACAACGATGATACTCCATGGGCAGCTTCATTTACCAAATTTCATGTTTTCAATCAAGTTGAATTTGAAAGGATTGTTTACTTTGATTCTGACTCGATGTTAATTCGTCCCAAAGTTGACAATGGCGAGATATTTAGCTCACACTCTAACATAGATGAGCTATTCAAGATTCCAAGGGAGCTTGAATTTGTTTTGCCACAGGCGTATTGGTTAAACAATGTCGTTGAAGGAAAATCTTCATTGAAATACAAAAAGAAGGTGGAGATTCCTGACTCCAAAAGGTACGGGTTGCGGATGAGAAAATTGGTCAATGACATATCTGAAACCAAGAATTGGAGATTGCTACCCTCGTTGGTATTCGAAGCACACAAATTCGACAATCCACGCAACTTTTTTGCCAACCACGTAATGGTAGTGACACCTTCTAGAACAACATTTGACCATATAATGAAGTATGTGTATAATCCAATACATTGGTCACTAACAAACAGAAAAAAATTGAGAAAGAAATCAGAGTACGACATGGAGATTTTGAACAAGTACTTGGACAATGAACTAGCAAAGGGAAACATCAACGTTGGCATTCTACCACATCGTGTTTATGGAGTTCTAACCGGCGAGTTTCGTGAGCCATGGCACGAAAGATTTGTTGTTGAACCGCAATATCTACCGTTTATCAAAAAACGATCGAACCGAGGTTGGGATCCAATAAAAATGTTGCAAAAGATCAAATTGATTCACTTCTCAGATAGTCCCATACCCAAGCCATGGGAAATGGAGAATGGGGAAGACGAGTATGAACAACCATACAGTACAAAACTAATCTACTGTAAAACTGGGAACATGACGGAATACCATGCCAAATACACCCATTTCAAACCACGTCTTGTCGATGATTGTGATAGTGTTGAAATATGGAATTGGTTTCGCAAGCAATTCAATAAAGAAAAAGAAGGGATTTGGTATAGTGAGTGAAACAACTTATATACTATATAACGGTTTCATAGTTTTAACATGTTCTAAAAATAACTCATGTTGCATATAGATCAAAATCAAATCAAATCAAAATCAGGCGAAGTTCCAAACAGAGAAAAAAAAAAACAAAAAAAAAAAAAGACAAAAATTTAAGGAAAGAGATTGAAAATCAGCTTTCGATTTAGATTAGCAAACCAGCCATCATCAACATGAATCGAGAAGATCTAGTGACAACACTTTTGATTGCAACCAAGACATTGGTAGAACGAGATGACTCGGAAACAACAAATGCTGAAACGGGTATGCCTTCATTGACTTCTTCCAGTGATTCTTATACTACTCCTTCCATTTCCGTTCCTCCAAACAGCAACAATCCTTTTATTATTAGACAACACAACCCTTCAGGCACAGTGTTTATTGCAGTAGGGGCAATAGTGGGAGCCATACTTCTTGGGTTCATTTTGTATCATTTGATTGTTTCTTGTACTGCATCAAGAGTTGCCAAAAAGACCAGCACTAACGATAGAATTTTGTATGAAAAGTATGAAAGTAACAACAATAATGCATACGGATATTCAAACATGACACCCACATCAACACTCAACAACTTTGAGTACAAGAGTCATCACCACGGCTCTTCAATATCGAAGCTACCGTTATTGAATAGATCATTTGCTAACTTGCCAGGTGGCGGTTCACAAGTTGGGGACAATTCCACCATTTATCAATCTGATGTGGCTGCTCCTGCTTCAAAGCACGATTTGACCAAAATGTTTATTTCACCAACTGCGGAAGTTATGCAACATAAAAAGACCAAGTCATACAATCCATCATTGACAAACTTGTCCTTAGGTGGCTCAGCCACGAATTTGGCAAGTCCATCTCCTGCCACCAACAGGCATTCTCAATTAGTGCCAAGTTTATACATAAACAATGAGATGAATAATAGCGATTATTCGGTGGCTCAACACAATCCTTCAATTCCACCATCATTACATGAGGAGAGTCAAAGCCAGTCGCAAGGCAGCGATGATCAGAATTCAAAAGTTCAAAGTCCAAGAAAACCGATACCATCGATGTATCTCGAGGATTTGATGCATTAAAAGGGGGAGTATGTAATTGTGTACCAGGTGAAAATAAATGCATTTACTTGCTAGGCTTATCGTAGCTGTAGATGTTACGAAGTTTGGATGAAGGGTGTATGATCCAATACACTTTGAGAAATTCGTCCCTGACGAGTTAGAGGATAATTGTAGAGCTTACTGACTGAAGTCTACAATGCGATTGCAAAACACTATTGAGAATGTTGACCCCTACATTATGTTACTTCAAAGGTCCTTCAGAAATTTACAATTGAGCAGACTATGCAATTAGCTCTCATGTCATGAATATAGTTACACTGGGGCCTCTCTTTGATTTAACATTACCTAAACTAAAATTAATGGTAGCAGTCAATTGACTTTTTATGTATCATGGGAAAAATCAAATGATGCTTGTTATCACCTCGTGATGATATCGACTCGATATAACTATGTCTGACACAGAGCCATTGACATCGAATGTCCGACCCGCCACGGACGCTTTAGTCACCATTCGGATAATAAAGTCATTCCCGTATCGAAACGTGAAAAACTTGATCATAAAAGATATAGACTTGAAATCAACTACTTCAAAGACTTTATTTGATCAAGTACTCAAAGAAATAAACACCATTGGAAGCTTGAGACCATACAGAAATGTACAGTATGATTCTTTAAAGATATACACCAAAGCGCATGGTTCAAAATCCATGAATTTAGTAATAAACTTTGAAAATGATGACGATTGGGTTATTATGAAGAGAGGGGCAGCCACTGCCGAGAAGTCGTTATGGGACTGGGGTATTCAGAATGAAACCGAGATTAGTATTTTCAATTGGGATGCTTACATCGAGTATAAGAAGAATCCGGAAGAAAAATGGTAGGTGATAGTCAATTGACAAGTTAGTATCATAAGACAGGAGTGGGTGTGGCAACTAGATTTGAGACTCAGCTCTGGATAGGTCATATTGTTAAATGGAGGTTAAAGTAATGCTTCAAAGTGTTTCTTTTTGGTGTTTGTCCTTTTGGTAGTCCTCCGTAAGTGTATAATGCAAACGAAATGGTACCTTTAAGCACGACTGCAAGTCAGCCAGTTCAATGGAGTGGCTGTCATGAATCACAATAATAGAAGTGATAGAACATATCATCTTATGGGCTTGTTCACAAGTATCCTGCCTTCGATGTCTTAAATGTATATTTTGTGACAATGTAAGATGCGACAAAAAAGAAGAAAGAGTAAAGAGATACAACAAGAGTGAAAATTGTAACCAATAACAATTGTTGTTTTATAAATTTGACTATAAAGAGCACTTTTATATGCAGTACACACTCAACTTTTTTTCAATTTTCTCTTCCATCTTACTATTCATTCTCTTCATTCTCTTTTACCAATAAGAAAAAGGACGAAAGAAAAAAAAAAAATAAGCTCTGGCATAGCGTTGAAATCAAACTGTTTGAAAACATCAGTCTTCTAAAGCCTCCAAAAATTGAACTGAGCTGTTCCTATCTCGAGAAATTGATCCATCTAGATTCTCATCACACCAGAGGAAAAACTAGCAAAATTGGACTTTGAAAAATTATCATCACAATTTAGACAGTTTTGGAATTTGTCCTTTCTTCATTTTATACAACATCCACTTTCTTGCTAGGACGACGAATCAATTACACCATGTTTAAAACAGCATTCAAGTCTGTAAACCAACCATTGGTTCAAAAATTCATTGCCGGTGGTGTTGGGGTCACCGGTTTAACTGCATCATATTTATTATACCAAGATTCGATGACTGCCAATGCCATGACTGCTGCAGAGCATGGTTTACATCCTCCAGCATACGACTGGCCTCACAACGGTATGTTTGAAACATTTGACCATGCATCCATCAGAAGAGGTTTTCAAGTTTACAGAGAAGTTTGTGCAGCATGCCATTCATTGGAAAGAATTGCTTGGAGAAACTTGGTTGGAAGCTCACACACCACTTCTGAAGCTAAGGCTATGGCCGAAGAGAATGAATATGATGATGAGCCCGATGATGAAGGAAAACCAAGAAAGAGACCAGGTAAATTGGCTGATTATATCCCAGGACCCTATGAAAACGAACAAGCTGCTAGAGCCGCAAACCAAGGTGCTTTACCTCCAGATTTGTCATTGATTGTCAAGGCCAGACACGGTGGATGTGACTATATATTTTCATTGTTGACCGGTTACCCAGAAGAACCACCAGCAGGTGTTGTATTACCAGAAGGATCCAACTACAATCCATACTTCCCAGGTGGTGCCATTGCCATGGCTAGAGTTTTGTTTGACGACTTGGTTGAATATGAAGATGGTACACCAGCTTCATCTTCACAAATGGCAAAGGATGTTACTACATTCTTGAACTGGGCCTCTGAACCAGAACACGACGAAAGAAAGAGATGGGGTTTGAAAGCCCTTATAGTTGTATCATCCTTGTATTTATTGTCGATCTGGGTAAGAAGATTCAAATGGACTCCAATCAAGAACAGAAAATTCAGATTCGACCCTCCAAAGAAGTAAATTTGAAAATAACAAAAAAACTTCATAGATTTTACAGGGCTGATGAATACTGTTGGCAATGTTGAAGCAGTTTAACACTTGTTACTTTCGATCAACTTTGTATATCGTACGCACTAATAAAATGTATCAAAGATGAAGTGACTTGTAGAAAATGTAGCTAGAACTACTACAATTGAGCGGGAAATGGCGATTACATCATAAAGCAGTTGTGAGTACTTATTTGGGGGTTACGCCGGGTTGGCAAAAACGGCTAGCGTTGACATAAACCCAATGTAATTCGAGAGCGATTACTTATATGCTCTCTCACAAAGACGCCAAAATTTCTCGAGGAATTATACTTGATATACCATGCTCCGATTGCAATCAATGTACAAACTGTCCAACATCATCACCCAAGTACAACCTTCCACTTTGTAAAAGTTTGCAATTGGCAAGACGTTGCTACTATAGGTTCGGCACCTTTGACCCATGTCACGTGCAAGACAAAGAATTTCATTCGGCAGCCCCGCCAGAATTTCGCTGAAATTTGATCTGCACACTACTCTATAATCCCAAGAAATAATTAGACATTGTCCACCTCCAAAGGACACTTCATAGTGGCGAAGACGTCCAGAATTTTTCGGAGACGCTCGTCTTGATCATTTTCATTCGACACATTTTCATTAATCGGAAAAAATGCATGTAAACATAGTCGTGCCGTGCCTTCGGTGAAATTTTAATTATTTCGGCGTTTTTTCTTCTTTTCAATTGTCATTAATTTTTTTTCTGGTCCATTCTTACTATAAAGTGTAAAATTAGCAAACCATAAACATTAAAAGAAAATATTTTCTATTTTTTTCCTTTCTTTTCACTGCATTTTGGTCATTAAAGAATTGATAGGATTTACACCAATACTACATATATTCCATTTGGTCCTCGCTTTAACAACAGGGTACACGATCACGACGAACCAGTTTTCATTGCAAATACATAAACCCCCCGCATTGTCCCTAATTTTACCCCTCACGTTATGAAGAAAGATACTCAAGTTAGTGCTGATGGTAGTAGGATAACACGAGTTATCAGCTCAGAGCTAAACAGCCTGCACTCGTCGGTGACATCGACAAACTCGTCGAAGGATTTGCTACCTAATATTGGGGCCAGCTCGGAATATGAAGCTGAGTCTGTTCAAGTCTCGGAATCAGAAACTCGACCATCAAAAATAGTTATTCTTTTGACGTTGGTGTCCTCCATATCTGGGTTCATGTTTGGTTATGATACAGGGTACATTTCATCTGCTTTGGTTCAGATTGGAACAGATTTGTCCAACAAAATTCTAACATCTGGGGAGAAGGAGTTCATCACATCAGCCACTTCGCTTGGTGCTTTGCTTGGAGCTATACTTGGTGGTATTTTAGCCAATTTGATTGGAAGAAAAAGAGTTTTGTTGGGTTCAAATGTCATTTTTGTAGTTGGAACAATTGTTCAACTAGCTGCCAAAACTGTATGGACCATGATTGTAGGCAGATTCATTTTGGGTTGGGGAGTGGGCATTGCATCCTTGATTGCACCTCTCATGTTGTCCGAGCTTGCTCCTTCGAAATATCGTGGTCGTTTGATTGTCACAAATGTAATGTTTATCACAGGTGGTCAATTGGTTGCATATTTTATTAACTGGGGGTTAACCAGAGTGTCGCACGGTTGGAGAGTATCTGTTGGGTTATGTATGGTACCCGCGGTTTTACAATCATGCTTGTTTTTCTTTTTACCTGATACTCCAAGATATTATGTGATGAATGGTGACATACCCAAGGCAAAACAAGTTTTGAGAAGAATACACAACGATCCGTCGGATGCATTTGTTAATGCCTCTATCGAGGATATGATTCAATCCGATTCTACAGTGCCAGGTAGAAACCCACTCCAAAAGGCTTGGGAGTCGATCAAAATCATTCACACCACACCAGGAAACTTTAGAGCATTGATTCTTGCATGCGGGCTTCAAGGAATCCAACAGTTTACTGGATTCAACTCGTTGATGTATTTCAGTACCACCATCTTCGAAACAATTGGGTTTGAAAATGCCACGGCTGTCTCTATTATCATTTCAGCTACAAACTTTGTTTTTACTGGGGTTGCTCTTTGCATCATCGACAAGGTTGGAAGAAGGCGAATTTTACTTATTGGAATGCCATGTATGTGCGCAGCCTTGGTTGTTTGTGCGATTGCATTTCATTTTCTCGATGTCGATTTTGCATCAGGTGTAATGATACACACAAGGGGCATCAGCGGTTGGGGTATCGTCGTCATCATTGGTATGATTTTGTATGTTGCATCATATGCAATCGGTATTGGTAACGCAGCTTGGGTAGGAGTGGAGTTATTTTCTGATGTCAATGTTAGATCGATTGGTGGAATGTATGCAGCATGTACGAATTGGGCCGGATCCTTGGTAATTGCATCTACATTTTTAACCATGTTGGAAAATATAACACCAACAGGAACATTCTCATTCTTTGCTGGACTTTGTTTGATTGCTTTCTTTTTCGTTTATTTCTTGCTTCCAGACACTGCTGGCTTGGAGTTGGAAGAGACTACGAATTTCTTAACCAAGGGGTTCAATGTCAAGCAATCTGTTGCTTTGTCAAAAGCCAGAAAGAAGCACTCAAAGTACACAAGTGGAAATGTTTAATGTGCTTTGATGTATTAGAGCATAAACTGTTGCATATATATATGTTGTAATGAAAATACGATGAATCAAATATTTCCAACGTAGCGGCTAACACACACAGTAGACTGCTGAAGCACTTTTACCGAACGACCATATATAACCATCTTATCTTCTCTCTATCGGAACGCAAAGCTTGTTTCGATTTCTTGACCCAAGAAGGAAGACAGAAAAAAAAAAAAAATAAAATAAAAATACAGAATTTATCAATTCGAGTGCAACACTGTATTTCAAAATCAGCTCCTCACACCACCAACATCGGCCTAGTATCATCTGCCAAAGCCCATCACAGATATACATACTGAGCAAAAATGTCGAGAGTGGGCTCTATTTATGGGGACTCATTTGTCGATCCCATACCCGAGATAGGTAAATTAGATCTGTATCAAATGATTGAAAAGTTGGGACAAGGAACTTTTGGGGTGGTACAGAAAGCTCGAGATAAACGCACCGGTGAGCTAGTTGCAGTAAAGCAACTTTTGAATCATCTGGCGAAAGAAGGATTCCCCATCACTGCTTTGAGGGAGATTACAATCTTGAAACAACTCGAGCACCACAACATCCTAAACATTAATGAACTTGTTTACGAACCACCCAAAGTCACAAATCCAGCTGACTTGGTCACAAATAGGGGCACATTCTACACCATTTCTCCATACATGACAAGTGATTTGGTTGGAATCCTTGAAAACCCTGATGTCAAGTTAGAGCTTAATCAAATAAAGTGTATCATGATACAGCTATTGCAAGGCACGCAATTTATTCATGAGCAGAATTTTCTACATAGGGACATCAAAGCTGCTAACATATTGATAGACAGCAGAGGAGTTTTAAAGATTGCGGACTTTGGCCTTGCGCGACTTTATGAAGGAGATATACCAAGATTAGGAATGGGTCCTGGAGGTGGCGAAAAAGCGTACACAGCCCTTGTTGTCACTCGATGGTACCGTCCACCGGAAATACTATTGGGCGAGAGAAAGTATACCACTGCTGTAGATCTTTGGGGAATTGGGTGTGTCTTTGCTGAATTATTTGTTCATAAACCCATTCTTGTTGGTAAAAGTGATGCACACCAGGCGCAACTTATTTTTGAACTCATTGGCCCTCCGACTGATTGGGAAAAGGCATCTAAACTACCAAACAAGACAGATTTCAGTATTGGTCTTGGTTGTAAAAGAAGCCTTGAGAGAAGATTTGAATCATTGATGCCATCATCTGCTGTTGATTTATTGAGCGGGTTGTTGGCGCTTGATCCTTATAAGAGATTGAATGCGTTAGACGCTTTAGATCATGTTTTTTTCAAAAGTGAACCATTGCCTTTGCGACCGGAGGAGATGCCACAGTTTGGAGAATGTCACGAAATAGACAAAGAAAGGTTCAAGAAACTTCGAGAAACAAGCCAACCACCGTTACCATCTGGACCTGGTCATAGAAGCTATCTCGAAGGCAAGAGGTATGACAATGACGAGGATAAACTAAGGGATAAGACAGGCAAGCGTGACGAGCTTGATGGTTATGGAAAATACCACGAGCGTCGTACCATTTCTAGACAAGGGGCTCATAATAGCGATGACGCATTTGATAGCAGAGAACTAAACTACAAGGGAAACCCCGTACGGGGCAACCATGATGACACCTATAATGACAGGGAGCAAAACTACAGAAAAAATCCGGTAAGGAGCTACTACGATGACACCTATAATGACAAAAAACCAGACCCCAGGAGAAATCCTGTAAGGAGCTACTATGATGAATGGGGCGGTAGATCGCACGGGAGTTGGAGACAGAATGGGTACATTGAAGGTGATTACGAAAATGAGAGAGCTCCAAACAAAGATAATGATTATGGTGAGTCTAGAGGGTTTGAAGCAAAGCAGGTATATTCCTATATACCACGCCTGGAAGTGAGTGATTCGTATTCAAGGCGAGACTCCCCTCGTCCTTTGTACAGAAATGAAAACAGGTATAATCAAGCGCCACATGGCAGAGTTAACGACGTGGTGAACTACTTTGAAAAGAGATCTCCCCCAAGAAATCACAACGCTGTTGAAATTCCTTGGACAAAAGAAGGCGGTCACGAGGCAAAGCGCGGCTCTCCAAGAGGAAGAGATATTAAAACTACTTCCAACACATGGCATTCTCGGGAGGAAAATCAAGATATGCATACCAACAACTCTTCCAATGCAGCAAGCCCAATATTGTCATCCGATAATGCATCACTGCTTATTGAAATGGATTACCAAGAGGATGAAGCCAATGAAATTGAAAAAAATAAAGAACAACCCGTGTCAAGTGTTGAACAAGTGTATCCACTCGTCTCCGAGAGTATAGAGTCAAAAGGCACACGCAATTCCACTTCTAGCAGAACAGACACGGCAAATTCCGAGAAGTCAAACGAAAAAGAAACTTTCCAAGACAAGGGTGAACCAAGCAAGAGTAAAGTCCGCCTGAGGGATTTCACAATTGTCGCTAGAGCCAATGCCGATAGTGCCGGAAGCGTCGGCAATGGTAAAGACGTTGCTGCAACTGTGACAAGAAGTGCTATCCCATTTGCGGACTCAAGGGAACCAGGGAAAGCTGCAGTCGAGGAAGCACGCAAAGAGATCCCCATGCCTGTAAAAAGTTGCTCAGACGAGGTCAAGAAGTCTACAGTAAGGGATGGATTGATCAAAGACAAAGCTTCGATGGTGGACGCCCATGATCCTAAGGCTATTGACACGAGGGATGTCAGCGAAACAAGTGCTGCCAAACCTAAGGATCTGATCCTTGGAACGCCTGAAAGAATCTTCCCAACGGGACCAAAGAGTTTGACTAATGTTGACACCAACATTGCTTCTAAAAGCGGGGAGGAAACCACGACGGCACCAAGACGAGAAGTTTTTATCAGCACAACTAGAAACAGGACTATGCCATATGTGCACGGCGGCTTGAGTGACAGAGCAGCGAATTCAAGAAGCAGTTCCATTTTCACGGCGTCGCCAATTCCAAAAGATACCAAAAGTGAATCAACTTTAGCTAAACCTTCAGATTCCAGGGATCAAAAAAGGATATCCAAGTTTGTATCTTCTGGTCAAGTCCAGGAAGCACCTTTAAATGCCAAATTGTTCCACTCAGAGGCTTCAAAAGTGAAAAAAATTGATAGCAAAGCTGTGCCACGAAGTATAATTGGACCATCTAAAGAGCCCGTAAAGAAGGATATGTTTAGCAAGCCCAAGAACATATCTGGTCCAATTGTAGTAACACCTTCGCAACTGTCCCCATTGCAGACAAAAAAGCGTTCCAGAAACCCACTAGAGAGCTCTGCCAAAAGGGAATTGGCAGGCTATGCCATGGCGGCTAACAAGAGGGCTAAAAGGAACTACAGCAATATAGACAACGCCATTCTGGAAAGTGATTTAAGTGATGTTGAGGATTTTCCAGTGGATAACCGGAGCCATGAACTTTATGAAAATCTTTTAAATAAAGCGGGGTATATGAGGGAACCAGTTTACCGGAAACATATAAGTGAAAAGAGGAAGTTCAAACAGTGAGTGGGACTTATCGAATGGAAGGGGGGAGGGGGTGGGTTGTCCAATAAAAGCACAGATTCGTGCAAGAAATTTTCTCCGATCACTTTGTGTAAGTAGTAGCATCGGAGCCAAATTATACACATTTGAGTTGAAGGGCTTAAAACATGAATACTAAGATGTAGTTTCTTCTCCGTATGGCTGTGTGGCTCGAATAGATCACATGTAGCACAAAAGTAAAAGTTTTGTCATTGTTTTCTAGAAGAGGACGTGTGTTTTACCTTCTCCGACAATGGAGAGAAAAAGTTTAGATCTTTTAGATAAAAAGTCACGAATCTTTCTAACTTTTCGATGTTGTTGCTTCTCTTATCTTTTTGATCTGTGGTTTCTACAACAAAACAACCAATTAGATAATGGCGACACTAGATGACTACTTTTCAATACAGACTTTTTTGATCGTATTGAGAGAAACTTTGGAATCCGCGATCATTATTTCTGTCCTTTTATCCTTTGTTCACCAAACATTTTGCGCCGACGAAGAAAAGAATCAGAATGAAAGCGGAAGTCAATATCGGGAAATACCACAAGAATCACCATCACCGTCATTGTTATCTGAGGAGAGTGAGGCAGTGGAGGCAAAACTAGTTGATAGGAAATTAGGACGAATTCTAAAATTCCAAATCTGGTTTGGTGGATTATTAGGACTTGCAGTTTGTCTATTGGTAGGTGCAATAATACTTGTCGTTTTCTACAAAGTGGGAAATGATTTATGGTCAATTGCCGAGCATTATTGGGAAGGGACTTTTTCCATCCTTGCAAGCATCATTATTTCAGTGATGGGGATCCAGATTTTGAGAGTGAGCAAGATGCAACAAAAATGGAAAGTCAAATTGGGGAGACTTTTACAACTGTCGAAACATTTCAATCCACTGATATCTAGCCCAACTCAGAAATCGAATGGTGGCTGGTTTTACCAATTGGAGTTATTGACAGAGAAATACAATATGGTTTTATTGCCATTCATCACCACTTTGAGGGAAGGGCTCGAGGCTATAGTTTTTATTGGTGGTATTGGCGTGAATGAAGATACATCGATATGGGCAATCATTAATGCGGCAGTATTAGCGGTCATCATAGGTACATTGATTGGCTGCATTTTATACAGATCAGGGAATACCTTGTCTTTACAATGGTTTCTCATCACGTCCACCTGCTTTTTATACTTGGTTGCAGCAGGTTTATTCTCCAAAGGTGTGTGGAACTTCGAACTTCAACAATTTATCAACCAATGTGGCGGTATGGATGTTAGTGAGACGGGACATGGACCAGGTTCTTATGATATCGAAAAAAGTGTATGGCATGTCAATTGTTGCAATGGTGAATTACAAGACGATGGCGCCTTTTGGATGATTTTGACCGCAATTTTGGGTTGGACCAATTCGGCGACATATGGAAGCGTGATTAGTTACATCTTGTATTGGATAGTGGTGATTATTGTATTCACCTCGTTAACATACGAAGACAAGCATGGATATTTACCCGTTGTACCAATACGTTGGCAGCTCAAACGTATCAAGAAGAGAGCCTCCTTATACAGTCAACCGTTGGTGGGCAGCGACAACAGACTCAGCATAGACTCAGTCAATTCGCAAACTCCTTTACAACAATAGTCGTCCTCGTTTACAGAGTCGAGTAGTTTATGAATGCCAACCACTCCATTCCAATTACAATCTTCAATGATCGTAAATCTCTCACTAGTCGTATTGTTTGACTCAAAACTACTGGCTCTTAGCTTTATGGGGGAGCCACTCTCTATGAAATGGGATGAGGTTGACTGGTGGAAAGAACACCGATAAACTTAAAGTTTCGAAGGGGGAGTTCAAGTGTGAATGTAGATTTTACACATCGTATTTCGAAACTTCCGCTTCACAAGTTACTGGCTCTTCGGATACTCTGTTTAGTTTAGATTATCTGGAGGTGGCTTTAAATGTCAATGTGACACCAAATTCTTGAAGAGTAGCTTTCGCGGGTGCTGGACCAAAGAAACACCAATTGCGTACGCATGTCATTCACCTTCCAATTCCCTATGCTGTTTTCTCTTATTCCTGATACTCATTGACACTTGTGGGAGCAAACAACCACAACGTTCTCCCTGAAAACAAACCATTTAGTTGGTTTTGTAATAAGCATACAAAAAAGGATTCTTTTTGTGTAATAAAACAAACAATCCACACCGGAATTAATTAGCAGTCAATTTCTTGGCTGTAAATCACTTTTTATTATTGAGTACAGGTTGATCGGGATACTTTGGCACTTGTGCTTCTTTTGAGTGAAAAGTTTCAAAGTTCTACCCAATAAGAAAATTCCATGAGACACCTGTCACTGTAAACAAGAATAGAAAAGGGGGAGGTGAGCTGCCAAGAAAGTAGAAAAAGAAGTTTGCGACTGCTAAAATGAGGAATTTTCCAGAGGCACCTATTGTTCTTCATACCAGTTTCAATATCAAGTGCGATGATTGGCTAGAGGTTATTTCTAGAGCCCCACGCTTGTGTGGGTGAGTACCCAGTGGTGTCTACAACTTTTGTTGCTTGGATGATCTTTGTATTTGGGTTTTAGAAAAATTTGAAGAGAGAAGCCACAATCAGACTCAACCTGATAATCAATTCTCCCGTTGATCCCAAACTGGCAAGACTCTGTTAATACATACCGTTTCGTAATCGTTTGGAAATTCTATGGTGTACAGTTCAATCACAAAATTGAGCGGATAATTATGTACAACCAGTACACATATGCGGAAAGCTAAAAGACAAAGCTTAGTATTGAAAACAGATATGTGTCAATGCACCGATGTTTAAGGCACTGTGAAGGAAAGCAGTGACACATGTTTGCAGTTTTGACAAAACTTACTCTGTTCGGGCCTACAATTGAACCTGTGACTTCTCATCTGCATACTGCCAGGTTTAGGGAGGCTCTTCCAGTGGCAAAATTTTCATCTGTTAATTGCCTTGTTTTGAGTGGGTAAGGTTTTGTGATCGTCTAATTCGAAAGAAAATGCTATTTTACGGTTTTTTTTTTATTTTTAGAATTTTTCATTTTTTTTTCTCACTGCACAAGGGGGTAAAACCTCTCTTCTGCCAAGATTTCAAGTTGCCCTAATTTACATTAGGTTGTATAAAAAAAAGTGTTGCAAAACGAATCAGAGATTTTTTAGATAAAATTGAATAGTACTTGACAATTTCGCCTTCATTTTTGCATTGTTTGTTTCTACCAATTAATTGATGATGAAGTTCAGAAGTTATCTGATTGGATCAGTTGGGTTTTGTGTATTCATGCTCTTTTCTATTTGCATCAATTATGGTTCAACAAGTATTGTTCCAATAACAATACTCATTGTGTATCAATCCAGAATTCATTGTAGCATTTCAGACGAATGCATTTATCTTATGCAAATTATTTTGCAATTTATTGTTTTGGCTCTTGTAATCTGGTATTTCCCTAGGTTAGTATAGAGATGGTTTAAGGCAACTTATTGCTCTATAAATATGAGGACATCTCCCTGTTTGATTGACCTAGTATTGATTTCTTAACTCACATATTAAGTCTAGCAACAAATACAACTTACTTGACATGATTCACCGGCTTTCAGTATTTATCTGCTTGCTACTTTGCATTAATCTTTCCGCTGCTCATGGTGAAAGGGACTATGAGGACAATAGAGACAAAAGGTTTTACTATGCTTGCCAATATCAAATGAGAATGGAAGCAAATTTTTGTGGACCAAGAGATAGATCATGTCCTTGCACAAACGAAAATGCATTAGCTACAGTTGCTGGTTGCTTATATTCCATTAATAAAACTGATGAAAAATACTTAGAGCCATGGATCGAAACTTGTGAGCACATGAATGTTACATTGGAAGGCAACTGGTTTGAACAAGCTATTGAATATTACAAAGAGAATGCCAAATCAGCTAAGGAAATCCCAAATTTTAATAGATCAAGACCAATTGATGTTCCTTTCATCTTGAACAGTTCTAGGACTGATGTGTTTCAAGAGTCATACAAAAGATTCTACAACAATCTTTACGATTCAGTCAATTACGGAGCTGGTCTTTTAGGTTACTGGTTATTGGTGTTGCTTTTGGGTGCAATCTTCAACTGGACAAAGTTTTTATTCCCCGGCCTTACAAAGAAGATGACCAACCCAGTGGTCAACTTTTGGAGAGCAAACATTTCATTACCAGCCACTTTCAAGATGAAGAAGCTGCAAGAGCAACAATTTTTGAAATTTTTTGGTTTTTTGATTCCCTCAAGATTCGAGACGTTGGTTGTCTTCTTATTCTACTGTGTTACCATTTGGATGAATGCAATAAACTTAAAAGCACCTAAAGAGGAAGCCATGTACGGATCCAAATACAGGGCAGAGTTGAGGTATGTTGGTGATAGAACTGGAATCACAGCAACAATGATGATGCCATTGGTGTTCTTGTACGCTGGTAGGAATAACT
>OGTC01000139.1_pt1 | contig 47863 bp, 52 predicted proteins | sample 1574531 | NCBI WGS metagenome assembly OGTC01 (sample SAMN03295859, study PRJEB24534) | human gut metagenome | isolation source: fecal sample 2 from infant 9 | host: Homo sapiens | place: USA: Pittsburgh, PA | collected 2014-07 | reverse complement strand
GCTTCATATGCATTATAAAACATTAAAAATTAGATGTCAATCTTTTTTATTTTCAGGGTTGCCAATTAAAATATATCCCTTGTAACAATTTATTTGAAGCTTTCTATAATTTTTCTTAAAAATAAGCCTTTCATCCTAAATCTATTAGTTTTTACCCCCTTTTTATTTGGAGGCCTCCGACTTGGAAAAAGTTCCCTTCACCGGTTCCCAAAGTATTCAAAAAAATTTTTTCAACGTGGGGGGGAGTCAATATCCTTTCAGTTCTATAAATCTTTTAGCAATTACTTTTCTTCGACTATTTATATAACGAGTAGTTTTATTTAGTTTCTCTGCCACGTCTTCCCAAGTCGCACCAGCTTCTAAATATCTCATTTTAAAAATGACTAAATCACTTTCAATTAAGTTTTCCATCAAGGTATCTACAACTAGTTTAAAGCCTTCTAAATATCTTAGTGTTTGATCTTCTTCAATTCTAATGATGGTTGCTTCAGTAGGACTATATACTGTCTTGCCTTTCCCACCAGTATAATCTTCAGTGCTATGTTTCTTATTATGTATCAGTTCCTGTCTTCTCAAATAAATTTTATTAGCAAGCGTTCTATATCGTCCTAACTCAATATCTATCCCGTCCAGGTCTCTGTTACTCAACTCGTACATAGGCAAGTACCTCCACTTAAATTTAAAAATTTTTTTATCTTTCAATTTGTCAAATTGTAAATTCTGTCAAACTGACAAAAAGCGCTAAAAGCCTTCCAACACTCCACTTACCAGGTATCATTGTTTTAAGTTTGACAACTATTCAATATGACAATTTAAAGAAGTATCCCTCTAATTTATTCCCCAGTTTCTCTTATCTTACATTCTGTGAAACTCACTCCATTCTGTAACTTACTGATATACATGGCTTCCAAGCCTATACTCTGTTTTAGTTTATGCTTTCTTCATTTTGTGAAACTAATTTACTGAAATTAAAAACAAGGCCACTTTTGATATAACTATCAATTTCTTGATATTCAAATCAGCCTTGTTTCTAATGAATTACTCTTTACCTAAATACTCTTTAATCTCACGATATTCCTTAGAAAAATTCATCCATCCGCTAGAATCAGGGTTTAAGAATGGTAGGACAGTAAGCGGACTTACTTCTGTTCGATACGGCGATAGAGAATGTCTCTGACTTATTTCTCTGACTACACCTGTATGAATTTCTTCTACATCCTTCTTCAGTTCTTGAATTTCATCATATGCGTCCAGAATTCGTCTAAGTTTCTTTCGGTATTGTTTATAGATCTTCTTAGTTTCCATCCGTTGCTTAGTTTCTTTAAAAATATATTCAAAGATGACTGCATTAGCTTCTGAAAAATCACTATCAAATTTTTCCTGAAGGCCATTAATAGCTTTTTCCATCTTTTCCAGCTGCTCTAAAGATTCTAAGTTATTTGACAAAAAAGAATCTATGTTCTCAAATGAAACTGCTTGATTGCCTAACAAGCTTTTTCTTTTTTCGCTTAACTGTTCTCGTGCTGAATTAATCTTACTTTTTTTATTATCTAGATCATCCAGTGTTTCAAATACTTGATTAATATCCATTTCTTTCTCCTAGTTCCATTGAATAAAGTAACCACAATCTTCTTCAACTTTTTTTACATCAAATCGGGTATGTAAAATCAACCGTTTTCCAAAATAGTCATTCGCATTCACCCAACTAAGTGTATCTTTCTTGCGATCAAACAAAGTAACAAAGTTTTCTAGATCTCCAATAAAGCCTTTTTTGTCACCTTTATTCCCTAATGTTGTATCATCTACAATTAAAAAGTTATCTACAAAAAATGTTTCACTTGTTCCTGTCTCTTTATCAACTTTAAGAAGATAATTTCCTGAAGTGTCTTTCATTTTTTCTAAGACACTAAATAGTGATTGACTAACAACCATAGATACATTGCGCTCTGGATTGATTAAAGAAACAATAGATTTCAAGTCGTCGATACTTGTAGCAGTCTGCACTTTCGCAGTTTGGAGAATTTTCCCAATCTCTCTATTTCGTGTTCTACGTTTTAATTTAATAATCTTCTTACCAAGAAAATCCGTTAAATTATATTGCCCATCATCTAATTGCTCCTGTGAAAAATCAAGTTTTCCACTGAATAATTTAACTAAGTAATCAACGCTGACAGTTTTCTTTTTATCTGCTTCTGTTTTCTCAACCGAATTTTCGCTAACTTCTTGTAATGAATCAGATTCAAAGTCAGTTACTTCATACTTCCCACCACGGGTACGAGTCTCAATAACATTTACTAGATCAACCAGTTCTTTACGTTGATGTTCATCTTCGTAACTATCAAGGATTGGTTTTTCAATGAGTACATGATTATTTTCTACGTTCATCCCTCTAGTGTTATAACCTGTACTTCGGATATAAGCTTCTAGATTTTCTTTTTGTTTAGCTAAGTTAGTTGTCATGTTTTGCTCCTTTATCTTACAAGATTATTTACCTATATTTTTTATTCTTTGTTCAAATTTCTCTTTTATTTTTTCCTCTACTGGTTTTATGTGAGGAATTGCTTTGCTGCGTCCCCCATTTCTTAATACATGTCCATGTTCTAATAAATGAGTTAATCTATATGTTGGATCTGCATTATAGATTACAAAAGAACCTTTAGAATTTTTCTTAAAGCGCCAATTTTTCGCATATTTCCCATATCTTTTAGGACTTGTTTGTTTCAATTCATTCACTGCTTCATTTGTAACTTCTTCAGCAATTAAATCTATCTGTTCTTCAACTTCTTCAGAATAAGCTTCCAAAGTTTTAGCAATTTCATTTGCTAGATCACTCGTTAGACTCATTTCCCCTCCTTCATCTTTTAATATCTGATTTTTGTTTATAATTTTTTCTAAAATTCTTTGCTCTTAGTTTTTCTTTTATGACTCTCCGGGCCTTTAGAATCATTTTTTCTAGATTTTGATTTGTCTTGTTTGTTAGCATATTTTTCTAGTATTTCTTGTTTCCGTTGTTCTAAGCTATCATCTTCTTTTTTACACTGAGAAAAGATTTTCTGTCTTTTATCTGGATCCATAGAAAACTTATTGGCTACTACATACCCTAAAGAAGTATCTCCTGACATCTCCCTCACCCCCTTTCTATGCAAACAAAAAGGGACATACCACTAGCATTATATGCTTACGGTATGTCCCTGAGTTGTTCTCAATAGACTTATTTTTTAGTTTCTTTTTTGACTAGATGGGTAAATTTTCCATCTGAGTAGAATAAAGTTATCTCTCCAAACCTTGGAACTTTTTCTATCTCTATTATACCACATTTTTCGTAGACAACAAAGCCTTTTTCTGTTGAAAATCGCATTTTATCATCATTCATTGATATTCTCCCCTCACTGTGTTTATAGTGTATCTCTTGTCTTTGATCGTGAAAGCTTTGAAAGTGTTCCCTTCTAAACCTTTCAAAATTCTACTTGAGTTTCTAGCATTGTAAACCGTTCTTAGCTCGCTACTATCTAAGTTTGTGTTAAAAATCGTAGTTTCTCGATTATTGATAATATCAAACAAGAAATCCTGTTCCCAGTCACTCTTAGGAGTGATTGTCCCATTTTTTGCCCCTAGGTCATCGATGATTAGAAAATCTACATCAACAAGCTTTTTAACTGCCTCATACTCTGTTAAGTTTGCATTTCTTCCATAAGCCCAGCCTTCTTTTATCTGCTTGATAATCTCAGTTAAGCTGATAAACAAGACACTCTTAGGCTCGTGCTTCTCTCTGAAGCTCTCATTGATTTCTTTGGCCAGGGCAAGCGATAAATGACTTTTTCCTATTCCTGTGCTACCACTGATTAAAGTATTTCCCGTCATACCTGCAAGGTACTTCTGGGCTTGCCCCTTTACAAACTCTAACATCTGACGCTCCTCTGTAGTCTTAACAAAGAAATTATCAAATGTCGCTCCTTTCAACTCGTTAGGGATTTTACTATCACGCATTAAGACATCATAAGTTTTAAAGTAAGCCTGTCTGTCCTCGAACTGCTGTAATAGGTCTTTCTCTTTTTGTTTAATCTCTCCCTTTACACACTCTGGGCAAAATGCTTGTACTTTTCTTTCTGAACCCCCTAACACTGGTACAGAAATTTCCCAGTAATTTACCTGGTGAATATCGCAAACTTTATCCGATATTTTTCTGTTATTAAATTCTTTAAATTGTTCCTTCATCTTTGCAACTCCTAAAATGGTAGGTCTGGGAAGTTATCTTCGGACTTCCCTTTTATTGTTTTAGGCTTTTGATTCAAATAACCGTCAAACTTAGATCCGAAAAGTGTTTCTGGTCTCAGATATTTAGAAAATTCAGGACTATCCTTCCATTCTGCCGTTTTAATATCTATCACCTGTTTAAAATCTTCAAGTGTATAGCCTTCTTTGAATCGTGCTAGTAAAAGTCTTTTTGTCTTATCAACAAACTTATACCTCTTATTAGCTACTTGATTCAGATAAACAATAGGAATCCAAAGTTCTTTATGTTTTGTTTTCTCTAAATCTTTTATAGCTGTTTCTTCAAGCCAAGTAGGAAAAGTGAAAGATGAGCTTTGCTCATTAGGCGAGGTTCCCTCGACTATATACTCTTTATTTATATCTAACTTTAAATCTTGCTCTAACTCTTTCTCTTTATCTATCTCTTTCTCTGTCCTACATGTAGATAACGTTGTAAAATTATTAGATAACAATGTAAGATTTTTTTCTTTCTCTTGTTGCTCTTTGCGGTAGCTTCTCATATATGCAGCGTGGTTTGTTTCTTGTTGTACCAAAGCTTTTGCTTGTGTTAACTCGGCATTTTTATCTTCATCAATCTGAATCAGACCACATTGCGTAAAATAAGCTATAGTCATAGATATATCATCTTCAGAAACATCTAATTTCAAGGCCAGTTCTTCTTTTAAGGTTTCAAAGTACCCTTCGTAATACAGAATACAATCACTTTCAAGACTTTCTAACATCATGCGCATATAGATCACTGTCATGGTATAGCCACCAGGCATACTTTTTAGTCGCTTAATAAATAGGTTATCAAAAAACTTCTTATCAATTTTCAACCAAAAATATACTTTAGTCTTCGCCATCATCTACCCCCAGGAACTTCAAAATATCCGTAACTTTGTAATAGACTTTTCTAGTATCTTCTAGCGGTGGTTGGTAACGTCTTAGTCCTGCAACTTCCCACTTTTGCAAGGTTTTGTATTTTATATCTAACTCGTCCATAGCTTCTTGTGCTGATATTAAACCAGTTAGTCGTGGTTTCGGTTGTTCTCGAACTGCTAGATAGTTTTCTATAACCGTGCTTATTCTATTAGTTAAATCATGTTCGCTTTCTTTACTCAAACTAAACATACTTAGCCCTCTTTACTGACCATTCCAAGCTGAATATATCGCCCATAATCAGGGCTTAAATCCTCGCTAGTCGTTTCAATCGTCTGTGTACTTTCTCGCTCGATTTGAGCGCTTTTTTTGCGGTATCGGTGGTTTAGATACATGAGAAAGCCAACCAATATCACGGTAAAAATAAGCGCCTGTGTATTGCTTAAATCTAGTTCATTCATGCTATGCCCTCGCTTTGTAATTCTTGATATATAACTGTTGGGCTTGATGTTCCATCTTTTGGAAAGCTTCAACTTCCTTGATAGATACTTTGTTATCTAAAAAATCAATAATAAACTGTAATAGATTTGGATTGTTAACCTTTAAATCGGCCATAAAATCATCAATTTCTACTTGAGTCATTTTCATTACATCTGGAATTTTCATCTGACTTGTACCCCAATTCTTCAAAATTCTCACAATTAAGGAGATAAACTGCAATCCCGTCCAACTCTCTATAGAGTTGTTCCATCTGGTCACGAATAACGCCTAACCCCTCTGTCATCTGTCCAGATAAGATATCAGTATCTACTCTGTTATTTTTCGCCATTATCAGCGAATTACTCAACTGTCTGACTAATTCAATTCTGGGAAGCACATCTCCAAGTCTGCCTCCTTGCTCTTGAATTTCCTTTATGTTTAATGCCATATTGTTTTCCTGTGCCTTTTTTGTCTGTTTCCTATACGTAATTAGCACCACTCCAAACGCTGGGCGATTGCCCCTAGTTGGCGGACGCATGTAGTGATGTTTTGTGGGTAATCATCCACATTTTCGATAAACAAGTGCTTAGAATCGCCGTGTCAGCACTCGTTTTTCAAAACCTTTTCTAATTGCTTGCCTGCTATTAGTTATTGCTTCAGTAGCATTTTCATGCTATAATCAAGATACGTTAAAAAACGTATACCTTTTATCCTGTCGCTTGCTCGCCTTGGCCAAAATTTGAGCAAGTGATTTTTTTATTTTCTTTTTGCATGATTACTACCTGACTTTGGTTTATAAATCAAATCTTTACTATCGATAAGATCTAGAATCCAACTAATTCCCTGTTCTACTGTTTCAAGAAATGCGCCTAGGTCTTCACTGTCCAAGTTCTCGTAGTTCATACAAAGATATTCGGCTAGTTGTCTGTCTTTCTCAACTAGCTTTTTAAAATCCTTGGAATACTTAGGAATTTCTAACCCTTTGGCATTTGTAACTGTCTTAAATTCATTTTCCATTTTCTGTACTCCTATGCTTTAAAAATTAATTCCTTAATTTCTGAATATCCCCTATTCAAGTTAATCATCGCTATTGCCATATCTTCCAAACGCTGATAGTTTGTCAGTTCATCACTGGTTAAACTGTCAATACCGTTTCCACTTTCTCGCTCTTGCATGAGTTGAGACTTGTTTTTCCCTGTAGCTCCCTTTAGCAGTAAGTTTGTAAGTGTACTATAGGCATGCTTGGGCGCTTTCTCCCATGATTTGATAGCTTCGGTTAAGGTCTTGCGCTTTGGCTTTTCCAGTTCCCTTTGAAGATAGCGTTTAGAAAGTTCATCACGCATTTCAAAGAATGCTTTGACTAGGTTCATTTTGAATTGCCGTACTGGTTCGGTATTCTTTAGATAAGTGATCAGCAAGGTAGCCTGTTGCTCGTTCAGAAGATAGATTTTTTTCGGTTGCCCTCTCTTATCTAATTTATGGATTTTAAATCCAAGTATTCCCAACGCTTCAAAATCAGCTTTATTATCTCTGACTAAGCGTGTAATAGTATGGTGCTGTACTTCAGCACATTCGGCGATGATTTCGCTCGTAGTATACGGCTCTTTCTTGCCGTCCATGTAAACCAGTTCCATTGGTTCACTCCTTTCTTCTTTTGTCAGTGCTTGCCACCTAAAACAGTACCAAGGTAAAGCATTAAGGTAGGGTAAAATCGGAGAATATGAAGCCCTACAAACCCTTGATACTGCTATAGGTAGCAAGCAAATTACACTAGCGAATATTTAGCTAGATCTGTTTATCAATCCCCAGTGGTAAAGCACCACATGAGAAATCTGTAAATGTAGAGTAGTATTGCGATTAGTTCGCTCCTTTCTAATAGTCTTTGGCAAGCCATTCCATAACACTAGCATATATTCTTTTGGGCGCTTTATAATCTCCCTTCAAAATTTTAGGAACCGTTCTAGACGCTACACCAATTTCTAGAGCTAGTTCATAATTTTTTAGTTGCAAATCAGCTTTTTTCCTTCTTAATGCTTTCGCCTGTTCTTGTGTGATAAGCATTTTTCTTTCTCCTTTCCCTTTTTTTATTCTCATTTCAAGAACAAATTGATTATATAATCTTATTTTGAGAATGTCAAGCATTTTTGTTCTTTTTTTGAGAATTTTTTGTAGATAATATTTTTTTACTATGATATAATCAATTCAAAAAGTACTTGAATTAGGTGGTATCACATGAAAATTAAACTTAAAGAACTGAGGGAGAAAGAAAAAATATCTTTAAATAAACTCAAAAACATTTTGAAAGAAGAATACGATATAACAGTATCCGATAGTCAACTAATGTACTACGAAAATGAAATTAGAAAACCTAGAGATGAAAATATATGGTCAGCTTTAGCTGATCACTTCGGAGTAAGTGTCGCTTACTTATTAGGGCACGAAGATGAACAAAATATTTTAAAAATAATCCAAAGTAACGAATTTAAAAAATTACTTAATGATATAGATATTGAAAAAATAAATGAACTTAGTTCAACGTACAAAAACGTTGAAGAACATATAAATAATCCTGTAAAGTATGACAATTTTGGAAAAGGATTGCTTAATCATAGCCAATCGTATATGTTTACAATTGAAGAACTAATAACTGCTGATAAAGAAAAAAATACAAATTTTGCAGATATTTTAATCAACTATATTTCTTTAAATGACTATGATAAAAAAATAGCTTTTGATTTAGTTCAAAAATTATCTGATAGAGACGACGAAAAGGAGTAAACCCCATGGGATTTTTTGACACTGTAAAACAAGAGGGTAGTTTTTCTACCGCATCTGGAGTAAATGGACTACACTACGTTGTCCTTCAGGTAACTTTGAAAGAAAAGTTTTTCGGTACTGGATCAGGAAACCTTACAGAATTAGAAGATGTTATCAATAAACAAGCTTCAAAAGGTTATCGCCTTCATACCATCACAACCGCCAATGGTGGAAGCAAAGGTTTAGGCGGTGGTGACCGCATTCAGGCTACTATGGTTTTTGAGAAGATTCTATAAAAATTCCCCATCTTTTATTAGAAAACATCAGCATATAGGAGGCTACTTATGAAAAAATTACTAAGCACATCAGCTATTTTACTTTCTGCTACCGTTCTAGTAGCTTGCTCTAACAATCAATCAGCTACCAAAGATAGCTCGGAGAAAGCAAAAGCGGAGCAAAAAAATACTACTTCAACAAACACAAAAACCAAAGTAGATAACAGTAAATACGATAATATAATTTCTGAAATCAAATCAAAATTAGATCCTGAATCAACTGGCGCAATAAGCGTTAAAATTCAAAATAACGTAATCGATTCAGATTCATCCGAACCGCATGATACAATCATGATTTTGCTAACTGGAACGGCTAAAGATAGCGCAAAAGAGACTATGGACGCAATCAATTCAAATTCTGCTACAACTAATCAGCAAAATGCAATTACCGTATTTCGGATGTCTATATCTGAGTTTGCTAAAAAATTACCAGACGACAATACTACTCTTTCCCTTGGGTATGAAAAATCTGCTGATCAATACGACTTAATCGCAAAATCTTCAAAACAAAAAGATTTGATTCCTATTGGAGAACTCATCGTAAATTAAAAAATCCCCTATATTCGCCAATAGCAACCATCGTTTCATGGTCTATTGTGCAAAAACAGGGGAAATTGAAGAATAGAAAGCCAATTTTACAGACTAAAGTGCAAAAAACGGCAAAATTGACAAATAGTAAAAGACAAGTCTGCTACTGCTGACTTGTCTAACAATGCAATAAAAGCAACTTTCCCAGCGTTGAGTTTTTTCGATACTCAAAAATTTTAAAAAAACAAACTAAAAATATTGACAAAAACTAAAAATTACAGTATTATTAGGCAATGAGAAGAGTTTCTGCTCCCAAGGGAACAGAGTACGCGAAACACCGCCTAGTTCTACTAGGTGGTGTTTTTGTATATAAGGAACATATATGAAACCATTTCAAACATTAGATGAACAAATAAAACTTCTCCAGTCTAGAGGTTTAGAAATAGATAACATAGAAGAATGTAAAAGATACCTTCTAACTAACAACTATTACAACGTCGTCAACGGATATAGTAAGTTTTTTCAAACATCAAAAGATAAATTTATAGCTGGTGCAGACTTTAGAGAAATAGCTGCAACACACTTTTACGATAAAGAAATTAAATCAGCTTTTTTAAAAGCAATTATAGATGCAGAAAAACACTTTAAATCCGTACTGGCATATCGTTTTTCAGAAGCATATCCAACACCATACGCTTATCTAGATATTAATAATTTTGAAACACAAAAAGATACAAAAAGGCTAGCACAAATTACTAATTTAATCAGTATATTAGCTAGAATACTCAATGATTATAATAAGGATAAGCAAAACAATTCTATAAAACACCACTATAAACAACATGGCGTTGTTCCTTTCTGGGTTATCATCAATGAACTTACATTAGGGCAAGCATTTAACTTTTATAGAAATCTAAACACTGATATAAAAAATCAAATAGCTAGAGATTTATCACCATTCTTACAGGAAAATATTGAATACATCCAAAATAGACCTAGTAAAGACCTTTTAAGTGGAAAGGCTTTAGAAAGTATTATTAAAAATATACTAGAAATTAGAAATATCACTGCTCACAATAATAAGCTTTTCAATTATAAATGTCGTGAGAATCTTCCACAACTAGCTTATTTCCACTATTACAATAACAATGCTAATACGTCAAGACAATCTGTATATTATGTTTTTCTTGCCTTGCAATGCCTACTTGCTTCCACACAATACGCTCAATTACATAACACTATTATTAAAAGAACCAAAGCTCTAAATAAAAAAGCGCACTCCATTGAAGCCGGCATTGTATTGGACACACTTGGATTTCCGCATAATTGGTATAATATCACTGACACATTAAGATAGAACTACTTGCAATATATGGGCTTTTAAAAAATCTCATATAAGCCCCATATCCGCCTTGTTTTCTATTCTGGTACATTTTACCATCTGACTGCTTAAAATCGAAAATAAGGGGGTTCTCGTAGCTCCTCGCATGGTATAAACTCAAAACCTTTTCTAATTGCTTGCCTGCTGATGGAAAAGGAGTAAAACCATGAAGATTACAGAGTACAAAAAGAAAGATGGATCAGTAGTTTACCGTTCCAGCGTTTATCTTGGCATCGATACCGTAACGGGTAAGAAAGTCAAGACAACTATTTCAGACAGAACTAAGAACAGGCTCAAAAGCAAGGCTATCCAAGCCAAAGTAGAGTTTGAAAAAAACGGCTCAACGGTTATAAAAACCGTCAACGTTACCACCTATCAGGAATTGACGGAACTCTGGCTAGAAAATTATTGCCATACAGTAAAACATAGCACCCTTATAGGCGCAAAAAACAACATAAAAAAGTATCTCCTACCAGCCTTTGGAGACTACAAACTAGATAAACTAACGCCCCCAATCATTCAGCACCAGGTAAACCAGTGGGCAATAGATTACAATCAACTAGGAAAAGGTTATCAGCAATATAACCAACTCCATGCCCTAAATAAACGCATATTATCCTATGCCGTTTCCTTGCAAGTCATTGCTTCAAATCCAGCTAGTGATATCATCGTCCCACGGCGCAAACCCAAACAAGGGCAAAAACTGAAATATCTGGATGACGACAATTTGAAAAAATTCTTAGATTATCTGGATCAGTTGCCAAACACTTACAAAAATTTCTCCGATACGGTGTTATATAAGACACTTCTAGCGACTGGTTTGCGTATTCGTGAGTGTCTAGCCTTAAAATGGTCTGATATTGACCTACAAAACGGTAGCATTTCAGTTACCAAAACTTTAAACACCCTCAAGGAAATCACTAGCCCTAAAAGTAAAAGTAGCATTAGAGAAATAGCACTGGATACCAAAACGGTACTCATGCTTCGGCTCTATAAAGCAAGACAATCCCAAATAGGTAGGGAAATAGGGGTAACTTTTGAAAAATTGTTCTCTGATACCTTTGACAATTATAGAGAAGCTGGAGCGCTCAGATTCAGACTAGAAAAGCATTTAAAACTGGCTGGATGTCCTCGTTTAAGTTTCCACGCTTTCCGACACACCCACGCTAGTATCTTGCTTAATGCTGGCCTGCCATACAAGGAAATACAGACACGGCTTGGCCATGCAAAAATATCTGTAACCATGGACACTTACAGCCATTTATCAAAAGAGAACCAAAAAAGAGCAGTCTCATTCTTTGAAACTGCCCTCGAAAAAATAAAAAGTTCTTAAAAAAGTCCACAAACTAAAAAAAGCGACACATAAAACCCTTATGTATCAACGATTATAGAATAATTTCGGTATAATTGACTATTATACCGAAATTTTCTTATTTTTAAAAGAAAAAGGGCGCTGGTAAAGGATAATCTTCACCAACTCCCTATTTTTCTACTTATCTAAGCCTAATTCTGCCAAGATTTGACGTTTGTAGGCAATCTTTTGGACTTCCTTATCCTCATCTTCAGACCAATCTAGTTTAATTTCTGAAACAATCTGCCCAGGGCGATTTTTCAAGATATAGATGCGGTCGCTGAGATTGAGTGCCTCCTCGATACTGTGAGTAATAATCAAGGTTGTTAGCTGCAACTGCTTATGAATCTCAAGGTACCAAGCGTGGAGTTCCATCTTGGTCATCTCATCCAAGGCGCTAAAGGCCTCATCTAAAAGAAAGAGCTTGTGCCCGAAAAGGTAAGTTCGAAGCAAGGCTACACGCTGGCGCATCCCACCACTCAGTTCATGAGGATACTTGTCCCGTACAGCGGTCAACTGGAAGGTCGCAAGAATTTCATACGCGCGGGCAATGGCTTCCGCCTTATTCACCTTTTGAATCAAGAGGGGCAGAATGATATTACCAAGCACCGTCTTGTGCTCCAAGAGGAGATCCTTTTGCAACATATAACTCACGCGCCCCTTAGGATTTTCCTCGCCATCAAGGACAATTCGCCCTGACTGAACTTCTAAAATTCCAGCGATTAGGTTAAAGAGGGTGGTTTTCCCAACACCACTTGGGCCTAGGATAGAAACCACTTCACCTGAAGTCACCTGCAGGTTGATATCTTCTAAAATTCTATCTTGTCCGTAGGCATAACTGACGTGTTCTAGTCTTATTTCTGTCATTATTTCACAAATTCGTTGGTGAAGCCTTTATCTGTCAAGTCTTCTTTGAGGATACCATTTTCTTTATCCCATTTGTAGAAGGCATTCCAGCGAGCTGCATCAAATTGACCCCATTTTTCCTTGTCACTTGCGTATTCTTTTGACAAGTATTTTTGAGATTCGATGACAAAGTCACGTTTTTCCTTGAGTTCAGGTGCATTTTTGATGAGGATATCAGCTGCTTCTTCTGGATGCTCCATAGCATATTGGTAGCCTTTTTTGACAGCTTGGATGACTTTACGAGCTTCTTCTTTGTTATCTTTCAAATAGTCGTTGTTTGCGATGATAACTGGTGAATAGTAGTCAAATTCTTTAACGTAGTCTTTCAAGTACATGAAATTAGCATCTACACCTTGAGATTTAGCAAGAATTCCATCCCAACCGTAGTAAATCCAAGCAGTGTCAAAGACACCATTGGCAATCGGTGTGATCGAGTTTGAGTCGTTGTTTGGTACTTTTTCGACTTTCTCAAAGTCTCCACCTTGTGACTCTACCAAGGTTTTCAACATAGCAAGTTCAGTTGGATCATTCCATGTACCGTATTTCTTACCAACCAAGTCCTTTGGACTAGCTACATTGTCAGATTTACGAGAGATGATTCCTGATGTATTGTGTTCAACAATAGCTGCAACGGCAGTAATTCCTGCCCCTTTTTCCAATTTCTTAGCCATGTAGTCTTGGAAATAAACTGCAAATGGTGCCTTTCCGTTAATAACCAAGTCAGAAGAACTTTCTTCTGGTGGCAATTTCAAGTCAACATCCACTCCAGCTTCTTTGAAATAACCTTTTTCCTTGGCAACATAAAGTCCTGTGTGGTTGGTATTTGGTGTCCAGTCTAGGATAAAGTCAATTTTCTTGAGTTCTGCTTCCTTATTATCCTTAGAAGCAGTTCCTTGACCACAGGCCACAAGCACAACAGCTACAAGAGCTGTTAAAACAGTTAAAAACACTTTCCATGTTTTTTTCATTTTGATTTCCTCTTTTCTTTTTCAGAAACATTCTTATTCTACGAACGTTTCCATTTAATAACATATTTTTCACTAATATCGACCAACTTCATACCCAGAAGACTGATAATCGATACCAGAATAATAATCGCGAACATGGTATCATACTGAAACAGTTTCTTGGACTGAATCATGTAGACACCTAGTCCTTCAAAGCCTCCCAACCACTCAGATACCACTGTTGTGATAAAGGCGTAGGAGACACTGACCCTCAGACCTGCATAAAAGTAGGGCAGGCTAACAGGGATTTTAAAATGCCAAAGGATTTGCCAAGGATTGGCTCGCATCAGACTAAATAAGGTCAGCATATCCTTATCACAATGCCTAAAACCGTCCAAAATGCTGACGATGATAGGAAAGGTTGTCGTCAAGATAATCAAGACAATCTTGGGCAAAATTCCATAACCCAACCATAAAACTAGGATAGGGGCTATGGCAATTGTCGGTATGGTCTGGACAACCACCATCATGGGATAAATCAAATCATTCAGCCAAGATAAGCTGTCCATTAAAATCGCCATAATGCAGGCAATCACAACTCCTAAAATCAAACCTAGCAAAGCAACTCTCAAGGTTGCCCAACTATGGTACCAAAGAAACTCTCTATCTCGAACAAAAGACTGAAGGATTTCAAGTGGGGTTGGTAGGATAAACTTAGGCAAAAGCTGAAATAACCCTGCCAACTGCCAGATGGACAGCACTCCTAAAAATCCTAGCAAACTAATATGCCGTCTCATTATATTTTTCAAGTTTCTCATCAATACTTAAAATCTCTCCTACATTTATTTTCACATTGGCAAAGACATTGTCCGCTTCCTGTCCTGCTACTTCAAGCGCCTCTTTGAGAATGCGCATGAGCTCCTCAAAGTCTCCTTCTAGGACCGTTTCAAAAGGCGTCACCACCATAGTTACTGATTGAGCTTGTAGATAAGCTATGACCTGATCAATCACTGCTATTCGATCAATCCCCTGAGATAGGGGTAGAACTTGTAAAGCAATACTCGCTTTCACAAAAACCTCCTTTCTAGGTTCTCCTTTTAAAAAAGAAAAACCTTTACCATATATGGAAAAGGCACAGTTTTTAACTAAGCAATCGTTCCCTACGCTGGCATTACCCAGATCAGGTGCGGTCGAAGTTTAACACTTCCTCTCAGACTGTACACAGACTCCCATATATTATATGGACATATGATAGCGCAAAATAAAAAAAATGTCAAGGAAACTGCTTACAGAAAAGAGCAGGAAAATTTCCTACTCCCATTTTCTATACTCGTTCTCCATCACTGTTTACTCTGTAGCCATCCACCGTCGTATTAACAGCTAAGGCACCTGAAGAGTAAGAATAATACCACTTACCAGAAACTTGATACCATCCTGTTTTCATTGCCCCTGAACTATCTAGATAATACCACGAGCCATTCTCCTTTAACCATCCTGTCTGCATTTCACCAGATGATTTCAAATAATACCAGCTAGAACCGTCTTTCAACCAGCCCGTTGATTTAGAACCATTTGATTTGAAATGATACCAACTACCATTTATTTTTTTCCAACCAACAGTCAGAACATCATTGGAACTACCTTCTGTTTGATTCTGCGATGACACAACCTCCTCTAACTGAATATAGCGACGACTTCCACTATAAGATATATAACTCAACCACTTATACCCATCTTTTTCAAGTACCTGATCATAATGAACACTCTCACCTGGAGAATAATATGCAATTGAAGTTGCACTAACTAAAGGTTGATTTTTTATAGCTGCCTTATTCTTAAAATAATGAGTTCCTCCTGTCGAAGAAGGTTGACTATTGAATACTTTGCCACTACTTAATACATTACCCCTATCCAAATCTTTAAAATGAATAAATCCTGTCATCGTATTTGCTTTTATAATTCGTTTATTATAGGATCCTGTATAACCATAGTTGTATTCCTCAATTTCTATATTATCCCCCATTACATTTGAAACCCAGGCAACATGACCATATCCTCCTGCAGTAGACCAAGCAATAGATCCAATCGTTGGTACACTATCTACACGATATCCTTCACGACGAGCACGATAGCCCCATTCATTCGCATTTCCATAAGCTGCCGAAATCTCAAAACCATTGACATTACTCAAACGAAAGGCTGCAAAAGAAGTACACTGACGAGAATACATGCGCCACTTATCAATTTCCTGACTCCCATTTTTATAATAGGCAGGATAATCATCTCCACGCGCAATCGATCCATTTCCTCCAGAATAGGCATATACACTATCACTCGCTACTAGCATCAATCCTACTGCTAAAAAAGGAACAACCTTTTTAACTGATTTTCTCAAAGAAAATCCTGTCTCTGTTACTTTGAATGGTAAAACTTTCATTCTTCCTCCTTGAAAAATAATATAAATCGAAGATTACCTTCACTTAAACTATTCGGAGAAAAAAGAAAAAGTGAGAAAATTTCTCACTTTAGTCCAGATAATGAATCAAATTCTTTTCTGTAAGGATATCTGAGTAAGTAAAGGATTCAACGTAAACATTAGCTTGTTTATCTCCTTCAACATTTCCAAATTCAACGATAAATAGGGATGGATAAACCTCAATTAGCTTACCCAATCTATTTTTTTGGCGCTTACGTCCATTTTCCAAAGTCATTTCAATTACATGACCCTCATGTGCCTTGATTTCTTCTTTGATTTTTTTCATCTTAGCTACATCTGTAAATGCATCTGTCATCTTATTTCCTCCCTTTTTGAAATACTTGAAAATTTATTGTATTCTTTTTGGAAAATTAATTCCACCGTTCCACGAGCTCCACTACGGTTTTTCTCGATAATAACTTCTACCTTATTATTTGGTATGCCTTCCTCTTCTTCACCACCACGCTCATAGTAATCGTCGCGATAAAGAAAGGCTACGATATCAGCGTCCTGCTCAATAGACCCAGATTCACGAATATCAGACAAGACCGGTCTCTTATCCTGACGTTGTTCTACACCACGAGAAAGCTGACTTAGAGCAATTACTGGAACTTTCAGTTCCTTGGCTAGGATTTTCAACTGACGTGAAATTTCTGAAACTTCTTGTTGACGATTTTCTCGGCCTGTACCTGTAATCAATTGCAAGTAGTCTATCAAAATCAAACCAAGATTGCCCGTTTCTTGAGCCAATTTACGAGAACGAGATCGAATCTCTGTAATTCGAATCCCTGGTGTATCATCGATATAGATACTCGCGTTGGCTAGATTCCCTTGAGCAATGGTATACTTTTGCCATTCCTCATCGGTCAATTGCCCAGTACGGATAGAATGGGATTCTACCAAACCTTCTGCCGCCAACATACGATCCACTAGACTTTCCGCACCCATTTCCAGTGAAAAAATAGCAACCGTTTTGTCCAACTTAGTCCCAATGTTCTGAGCGATATTCAAGGCAAAGGCTGTCTTACCAACCGCCGGACGAGCTGCTAGGATAATCAACTCCTCCTCATGCAAACCAGTCGTCATATGATCCAAATCACGGTAGCCCGTCGCAATACCTGTAATATCGGTCGTTTGTTGCGAGCGAGCTTCCAGATTTCCAAAGTTGACATTCAACACATCTCGAATGTTCTTAAATCCACTTCGATTAGCATTTTCGCTGACATCAATCAGGCCTTTTTCTGCCTGAGCAATAATTTCATCAGCTGGTTGCGAAGCCTCGTAAGCTTGATTGACAGACTCTGTCAACTTGGCGATTAATCGCCGTAGCATTGCTTTTTCTGCAACAATCTTAGCATAATACTCCGCATTAGCAGAAGTTGGCACAGAATTGACAATCTCAACCAAGTAAGACAGGCCACCAATATTCTGTAAATCACCTTGATTATCAAGAATGGTACGAACCGTTGTTGCATCTATAGCATCGCCACGATCGGATAAGTCAACCATAGCTTGGAAAATCAAACGATGGGCATACTTAAAAAAGTCTCGAGACTCAATATATTCTCGAACAAAAACAAGCTTACTCTCGTCAATAAAGATAGCCCCTAAAACGGATTGCTCAGCTAAGATATCTTGAGGTTGTACTCGTAACTCTTCTACTTCTGCCATCAGACTTCCCTTCCTTTTACAATCTTGTCAAGAAGGTGTAAACTTATCCTTCCTTCACACGAAGATTGATTACACTTGTGATATCTTGATAGATTTTCACTGGTACATCAATCAAACCAACTGCTCGAATCGGAGCTTGTACTTGAATATGACGTTTATCAATCTTAATTCCAAATTGCTTTTGCAATTCTTCTGCAATCTTCTTATTGGTAATAGAACCAAAAGTACGGCCATCTGGACCAACTTTTTCAACAAATTCTACAACAGTTTCTTCTGCTTCAAGTTGGGCTTTAATTGCTTTTGCTTCTGCAATCATCTCAGCGTGAGCTTTTTCTTCAGATTTTTGTTTACCACGAAGTTCACCTACCGCTTGAGCAGTCGCTTCTTTGGCTAGATTCTTTTTGATAAGAAAGTTTTGTGCATACCCTGTTGGTACTTCCTTAATTTCGCCTTTTTTACCTTTTCCTTTGACATCTGCTAAAAAGATTACTTTCATTATTCTTTCTCCTTTTCCTTTATTTCATTTAATACAATTTCTGTCAGTTTTTCACCTGCTTCTGACAAGGTTGAATCCTTAATTTGAGCTGCTGCCAAATTAAAGTGGCCTCCACCTCCCAGCTCTTCCATAATCCGTTGTACATTCAGCTTACTACGACTGCGAGCTGAGATGGATATAAAGCCTTGTGTATTTTTCGCAAGAACAAAACTCGCCTCAATGCCTGACATAGCTAACATGGCATCTGCTGCCTTACTAATAACAACTGTGTCATAGCATTTCGATTCCTTAGCCTCTGCTATCAATACATCGGAACCTAATTTACGCCCCTGTAAAATCAGTTCATTGACCTCACGATATTCTTCAAAATCTGTCGCAGCGATTTCTTGGATAGCAATACTATCACTTCCTCTCGTTCTGAGATAGCTAGCAACATCAAATGTCCGACTAGTCACTCGTGAGGTAAAATTTTTAGTATCCAACATCATACCAGCCATCAATACACTGGCTTGCATACGACTCAGACGATTTTTCTTAGAATTCTGGAACTGAATCAATTCCGTTACCAACTCACTAGCACTGCTTGCACCACTTTCGATATAAGTGATAACTGCATTGTCTGGGAAATCCTGATCCCTTCTATGGTGGTCAATAACAATAGTTTGGGTAAATAAATCATAAAAATCTTTTGATAAAGTTAAAGCTGTCTTTGAATGGTCTACAAGAATCAGCAAAGAACGATTGGTCACCATCCCCATTGCCTCCTTGACAGACAACAACTTTGTAACTCCTTCTTTTTCTAAGAATGAAACAGCTCGTTCAATATCCGGCGACATTTGTTCTTCGTCATAAATAGCATAACTATTTTCAGTCACATTGCTAGCAAACAACTGCATACCTACAGCAGAGCCCAAAGCATCCATATCTAGATTTTTGTGACCAACTACAAAAACCTGATCCACACTTCGAATCTTATCTGAAATAGCTGTCATCATAGCACGCGTACGAGTCCGTGTACGTTTGATTGAGGCAGCAGACCCACCACCAAAATAAACTGGATTTTTCGTTTCGTCATTCTCCTTGACAACCACTTGGTCGCCACCACGCACTTCAGCCAAGTTCAAGTTGAGCAATGCAACTTTCCCTATCTCATCATGATTTCCATCACCATAAGAAAATCCCATACTCAAGGTCAAAGGCAACTGTCTCTGTTTTGACTCTTCTCTGAAAGCATCGATAACAGAAAATTTATCATTCATCAAACCCTCAAGCACCGTGTAGTCCGTAAATAGATAAAAGCGATCCATACTTACTCGGCGAGAGAACATGGCATGTTTTCCAGCAAATTCTGAAACAAAATTGGCTACAAAACTATTGATATGACTGATATCAGACTCGGATGTTTCATCTTCTAAATCATCGTAGTTGTCAACAGAAACAATTCCAATCACAGGCCGACTAGTTACTAACTCAACAGTCGCTTCATATTCACCAGACACATCAAAGAAGTAAAGAACTCCAGATACCTTGTCCATATGAACCGAATAACGGGTCTCACCCAAGGTAGCGTAAGAACCTGGGTTCCCCACAGAAGCCTTAATAATTGTTTGAATTAATGCCACATCAATCTCGCCTACTTCATTAGTCAAAATCAATTCAGCATAAGGATTAAACCATTCAACTTCACCTGACGACAAGTCTAACTTAATAACTCCAACAGGCATCTGTTCTAACAAGGTTGTCAAACTTTCTTCAGCTTGGTGGTTTACATACTGGATTTGTTCTACTTCACTCCTTGAGTAGTAGTCTCTCTGATGGATGAACAATAAACTATATGAACCCAAAATAAGTAGCAAAAGAAATAGCGTTACCAGTGTATTCGTTACAAAAACAAGTTGCACAGATAGCACTCCGAACGCCACTATTCCTAATATTAAGGGGAAAATAGGACTTACATAAAATTTTTTCATTCCAAACCTCTTGGCACCCATTATACCATAATAACCACCAAAAAGCGACTTTTTAAAAGTGTAATCAGTAATTCTACAAACTCTAAGAAAAAGGAGGTTTACAACTCAGTAAACCTACCTTTACACATATTGAAATTAAGATTCTTTAACTTCTAACAGACCAATTTCGCCATCTTCACGACGATAAATCACATTGGTTGTTTGATCTTCAACATCCACATAGATAAAGAAATCATGTCCCAACAAATCCATTTGTAGAATAGCTTCTTCCAAATCCATTGGTTTTAAATCAATTTGTTTTGAACGAACAACTCTAGATTGGACAACATTTGGATCTTCCACCAAAGCATCTGTAAATAATTGACTAGTTGCTACCTTATTTTTATTTTTACGCTCGATTTTTGTTTTATTTTTACGAATCTGACGTTCAATTTTATCGGTTACAAGGTCAATTGAACCATACATATCTTGAGACACATCTTCTGCACGAAGAGTAATAGAGCCAAGCGGAATCGTTACTTCCACTTTAGCAGTTTTTTCACGATACACCTTCAAGTTAACTCGAGCATCCAACTCTTGTTCAGCTTGAAAATACTTTTCGATCTTTTCGAGTTTAGAAACTACATAATCACGAATTGCTTCTGTTACTTCTAGGTTTTCACCACGGATACTATATTTAATCATATGAGTACCTTCTTTCTAAACATTTTTGTTTTTATGATTTTATTATAACGCTTTCATTCTATTTTTGCAAATTTTTTCCTCATCTTACAAGGGAAAATGTTTTTACATCCTCAGCACCAGCTTCTTCCAGCAGCTTCTTCACACGATTTATAGTTGTTCCAGTAGTATAAATATCATCTATAAGTAGGATTTTCTTAGGAATAGTGACTCCACTTTTAATAAAGAACGGAAGTTCTGTTGCCAAGCGTTCTGAACGACTTTTAGAAGAACTAGCTCTCTCTTCTCTTTTGTCTAATAAATCCAGATACTTGAATCCTGCTACTTCAACTAAACCTTCAACCTGATTAAATCCTCTGTCAGCATATCTCTCCTTACTTAATGGAATGACTACAAATTGGTACTCTTTGTACTTTTTCAACTCCTCACTTAAAAATGAAGCGAAAACTTTTCTTAAAAGGAAGTCCCCATCAAATTTATATCGACTAAAAAAATCCTTCATAGCTTGATTGTAAGTAAAAATCGCTCTATGACTGACCTCAACTCCTTCTTTACACCAAAATTGACAATCTTGACACTTTGTTGACAATCCTATTTTCATACAGTTTGGACAGTACTCTTCTCCAATTCTCTCAAAAGTAGAATCACAATCTAAACAAAGACAGGAGGCATCATTCTTCAGAAGTAAGAGACTACTAAAAGTTAAAACAGTCTTCATAGTCTGCTCACATAACAAGCACTTCATAGACCAGCCTCCTTATTCATCATCTGAATTTCCTTAATCGCCTTCTTGATTGAATCATTTAACCCATCATGGAAGAAAAGCAAATCTCCTGTCGGTCTATCCATGCTTCGTCCAACTCGTCCACCAATCTGAATCAAACTAGACTTGGTAAACAAACGATGATTGGCCTCTACTACAAAAACATCCACACAAGGGAAGGTAACTCCACGCTCCAATATCGTCGTACTGATAAGTATTGTCAATTCTCCATCTCGAAAAGCTTGTACTTTCTCTAATCGATCTTCTGTTACGGAAGACACAAAACCAATTTTCTCATTTGGAAATTGCTCCTGTAAGATTTCTTTTAGTTGCTCTCCTTTCTTAATTTCTGATGCAAAAATGAGTAACGGATAAGCTGTCTTTCTCTGTTTCTCAATATAAGTCTTTAACTTTGGTGACAAACGATTTTTATCCAAATAGCGATTAAAATCCCATAACCAAACTGGCTTAGGAATAATCAATGGATTCCCATGGAATCGTCTAGGTAAGCTTAATCTTTTTAGTTCTCCTAAACGGACTTTCCTATCTAACTCATCTGTCGAAGTCGCTGTTAAAAAGATTCTCAGCCCATTCTCCTTTACACTGTTCTTGACAGCGTGGTAAAGCGTAGGGTTGTCAACATAAGGAAATGCATCTACTTCATCCACTATCAGCAAATCAAAAGCTTGATAAAATTTCAATAACTGATGTGTTGTCGCAACAACTAGTGGTGTTCGAAAATACGGTTCTGATTCTCCGTGTAGCGGGGATATCTTACAAGCAAAATCATCTTGCAGGCGCTTGTACAGCTCCAAACAAACATCGATGCGAGGACTGGCCAAACACACTGCACCACCCCTATTAATTACTTTAGCCACAACTTGATAAATCATTTCTGTCTTTCCAGCCCCTGTCACCGCATGAACTAAAGTTGGCTCGTGTTTGTCTACTGCTTGAATCAGTCCCTCTGACACCTTCTCTTGAAAAGGAGTTAATTGACCACGCCATTTAAGAACATCTTGTTTAGGAAAATCCTCCTGTGGGAAATAGTATAAAGCTTGATCACTCCTGACTCGCTTCATAATTAAGCACTCCCGACAATAGTAAGCACCAATGGGCAAATACCATTCCTCCAGAATAGCACTATTACAACGTTGACAGACAAGTTTCCCCTTCTCCTTTCTCATTGCTGGAAGTTTCTCCGCCAACTGACGCTCCTCTTCTGTTAATTCATTCTCAGTAAATAAACGACCGAGATAATTTGGATTTACTTTCATACTTCTTTATTCGTAAAAACTAGCACTTTAGATGATTTTTTAGTACAATTAAATCATGGAATTTAGAACAATTAAAGAGGACGGACAAGTCCAAGAAGAAATCAAAAAATCACGCTTTATCTGTCATGCCAAGCGTATTTATAGCGAAGAAGAGGCTCGTGACTTCATTACCACCATCAAAAAAGAACACTACAAAGCGACGCATAACTGCTCTGCCTTTATTATTGGGGAACGTAGTGAAATTAAACGTACAAGTGATGATGGTGAGCCTAGTGGTACTGCTGGTGTTCCCATGCTTGGGGTACTAGAAAATCACAATCTCACCAATGTCTGTGTGGTTGTGACACGCTACTTTGGTGGTATTAAACTAGGCGCTGGAGGACTGATTCGTGCTTACGCCGGGAGTGTCGCCTTAGCTGTCAAAGAAATTGGTATTATTGAAATAAAAGAACAGGCTGGCATTGCTATTCAAATGTCTTATGCTCAGTACCAAGAGTACAGTAACTTCCTTAAAGAACATGATCTCATGGAACTTGAGACAAACTTTACAGATCAAGTCGATACGATGATTTATGTTGATAAAGAAGAAAAAGAAACTATTAAAGCTGCACTGGTAGAATTTTTTAATGGAAAAGTTACTTTAACTGACCAAGGTTTACGAGAAGTTGAAGTTCCTGTAAACTTAGTGTAAACAATGGATAATACAGCGTTTCGTTGACATTCTCACAACTATTTTAGCGAGTAAAATAAAAAGATGCTTGCCAAGACCTACTAGAAAATGAAGCAATTCAAAAAGAAAACGGATAGCGTTCTCCTTTACACTTATTTACTAGAATTAGCTTGTCACAATCACTTGAAAATCAACGGCTTGTACCTATGGTATAAAAAAATCCTATCACTTCGATAGGATTTCTATATTTTACAAATTGTATAGATAGCGTTATACTAGAGATATCTTATACAAAGAGGTATTCATATGTCTATTTATAACAACATTACTGAACTAATCGGACAAACACCGATTGTTAAACTCAACAACATTGTGCCAGAAGGTGCTGCGGACGTCTATGTAAAGCTTGAAGCATTTAATCCTGGTTCTTCTGTAAAAGATCGTATTGCTCTTAGCATGATTGAAAAAGCTGAACAAGACGGTATTCTAAAACCGGGTGCTACTATTGTTGAAGCAACAAGTGGAAACACTGGTATTGGACTTTCATGGGTAGGGGCTGCTAAAGGGTATAAAGTTGTTATCGTTATGCCTGAAACTATGAGTGTTGAACGACGTAAGATTATCCAAGCCTATGGTGCTGAACTCGTCCTCACCCCTGGTAGCGAAGGAATGAAAGGTGCTATTGCCAAAGCCCAAGAAATCGCTGCTGAACGCGATGGTTTCCTTCCTCTTCAATTTGACAACCCAGCAAATCCAGAAGTACACGAAAGAACAACAGGAGCTGAAATACTAGCTGCTTTCGGTAAAGATGGACTAGATGCCTTTGTTGCTGGAGTGGGTACCGGTGGAACGATTTCTGGTGTTTCTCATGCACTCAAATCAGCAAATTCAAACATTCAAGTTTATGCAGTGGAAGCTGATGAATCTGCTATTCTATCTGGTGAAAAACCTGGTCCTCACAAAATTCAAGGTATCTCAGCTGGATTTATTCCTGATACACTGGATACAAAGGCTTATGATGGTATCGTTCGTGTAACATCAGACAACGCTCTCGCACTCGGCCGTGAAATTGGTGGAAAAGAAGGTTTCCTTGTAGGGATTTCTTCAGCTGCAGCCATCTACGGAGCCATCGAGGTTGCCAAAAAATTAGGTACAGGTAAAAAAGTCCTTGCTCTAGCACCAGATAACGGTGAACGTTATCTCTCTACAGCACTCTATGAATTTGAAGTTTAGTCTCCTAAATACAATTGGCCCTTATTATAGGGCTTTTTGTTTTTACCTTGAAAATAGGAAGCTCTCCCTATAGGTATCGCCGCATAGAAAAAAGGAAGCAAATTTACTTCCTTTCTATGATTAGTTATTCAAGGCTGCTGCCATTGTAGCTGCAACTTCAGCTTCAAAGTCGTTTGCAGCTTTCTCGATACCTTCACCAACTTCAAAGCGAGCGAACTCAACTACTGAAGCGTTAACTGATTCAAGGTATGCTTCAACTGTCTTGCTGTCATCCATGATGTAAACTTGTGCAAGAAGTGTGTAAGCTTGGTCAACTTTAGTGTTGTCAAGCATGAAGCGATCCATTTTACCTGGGATGATTTTGTCCCAGATTTTTTCTGGTTTGCCTTCTGCAGCCAATTCAGCTTTGATATCAGCTTCAGCTTGAGCGATCACTTCATTAGTCAATTGTGCTTTTGATCCATATTTCAAGTGTGGAAGAGCTGGTTTGTTAACCATTGCACGGCTTTCGTTGTCTTGGTCGATTACGTGGTTCAATTGTGCCAACTCATCTTTAACAAATTGCTCATCCAATTCTTTGTAAGAAAGAACTGTTGGTTTCATCGCTGCGATGTGCATTGAAATTTGTTTAGCAAGTGCTTCGTCTCCACCTTCAACAACTGAAATAACACCGATACGTCCACCGTTATGTTGGTAAGCTCCAAAGTGTTGTGCATCTGTTTTTTCAATCAAAGCAAAGCGACGGAATGAGATTTTTTCTCCGATAGTTGCTGTTGCAGATACGTATGCAGCTTCAAGAGTTTCACCTGAAGGCATTGTCAAAGCAAGAGCTTCTTCATTGTTAGCTGGTTTTCCTTCTGCGATCGCTTTAGCTGTTGCGTTTACCAACTCAACAAATTGAGCGTTTTTCGCAACGAAGTCAGTTTCAGCATTTACTTCAACAACTGCTGCAACGTTACCGTCAACATAAACACCAGTCAAACCTTCTGCAGCAACACGGTCAGCTTTCTTAGCTGCTTTTGCCATACCTTTTTCGCGAAGCAATTCGATCGCTTTTTCGATATCGCCTTCAACTTCAACCAATGCTTTTTTAGCGTCCATAACACCAGCACCAGATTTTTCACGCAACTCTTTAACAAGTTTAGCTGTAATTTCTGCCATTTTGATTCTCCTATATTTTTTAAAAATAGGAGAGCCGGGCTAAGCCCCGCCCTCCTAGGTAATTACTATTTATATAAATTAAGCGTTGTCGCCTTCTACAACTTCAACGATTTCTTCAATTGAATCTGCTTGAGTTTCTGAAGCTGCAAATTCTGCTTCAACCGCTGCTGCATCTTCACCTTGACGTCCTTCGATGATAGCGTCAGCCAATTTAGCTGTAATCAATTTAACAGCGCGGATAGCGTCATCGTTAGCTGGGATGATTACATCGATATCATCTGGATCAGTGTTTGTGTCAACCATCGCTACAACTGGGATACCCAATTTTTTAGCTTCTTTAACAGCGATTTGCTCTTTATGTGGGTCAACTACGTACATTACATCTGGAATACGAGGCATATCTTCGATACCACCCAAGAATTTTTCAAGACGTGCACGTTGTTTGTTCAACAATGCAACTTCTTTCTTAGGAAGAACTTCAAAAGTCCCATCTTCTTCCATACGTTTGATTTCTTTCAAACGAGCGATACGTTTTTGGATTGTTCCCCAGTTTGTAAGAGTTCCACCCAACCAACGGTGGTTGATGAAGTATTGACCTGAACGTACTGCTTCTTCAGCAACTGCATCAGCTGCTTGTTTCTTAGTACCAACGAACAATACAACTGCATCGTTAGCTGCTGCATCACGCATAAAGTCATATGCTTGGTCAGCGTATTTTACAGTTTGTTGCAAGTCGATAACGTGAATTCCGTTACGTTCAGTAAAGATGTACTTAGCCATCTTAGGGTTCCAGCGACGAGTTTGGTGACCAAAGTGTACACCAGCCTCAAGAAGTTGTTTCATTGAAATTACTGCCATGAGTATTTCTCCTTTTTGTTTTTTTCCTCTTCTTGACTTCAACTCGCAAAACGACCCAAAGGCAACTGTTTCACAATTCATCAAGAATGAGTATTATCGTCCACACGACAAGTTTCATTTTACCATACTTTTTCAATATTTTCAAGCTATTTTGATATAATTTTTAATAGAGATTATCACAGTAAAACCTGAAAAGAGGGCTCTATTCGAGTCCCTCTGTAAATTAATCTGCATAAATATATGTTACAAAACCTGACGATGTAGTTGTCGGATTGAACCACCCACGATGATTTCCAAGCGTGCGATTACCAGCATAATTTGATTCTGACACTTGGATACGTGTTGTTGATTCTACAGCAGTGACTACCGCTACGTGTCCATAGCCACCATCATTCCAACATGCAATCGCACCAACTTGAGGTGTTGAACCTGTACGGAATCCTGCAGCAGCTGCACTTGTAGCCCACTGCGCTCCATTACCCCAATAGTCTCCAGCCCAAGGTGCTAATGTTTTAACTCCCCATGTACATTCTCCAATTGGATAGCTTGAAGCATTTGTACTGTATGTTGGGCGTTGTTTGACTGCCACAGGAGTATATGTTGCTGATTCCGAAGAAGCTACAGCTTGAACCTGTGCTGCAAAAGTCGTATTTCCAGAAGCAACAACTGTTTGTTGTTGACTTACTTGTTTTGCCTTGTAAGCTGCTTCTGCCTCTGCTGCTGCTTTTGCTGCTACTTCTGCTTCTGCTTTTTTCTCTAGCAAACTTGCTTTTTCATCTTCTGCTGTCGCTTTTTCAGCAGCAAGATTTAATTCTGCAGCCTTCAACTCAGCTTGTTTTGTTGTTAGAGCTTGCGCATCATCAGACAATTTCTGTTGATTTGCAATTACTGTATTAATTGCATCATTGTTTGCTACTTGTTTTTCAGAAATTGCTTTTTTATCTGCTTTTTGTTGTTCCAACATTTTGTTGTTAGCAGACACGATTTCATTCATTGCTGCTACACGTGAAATAGCTTCTGTAATTGATTTTGAGTTTACAATCGTATTGATGTAGCTAGTTGCAGCTCCATTTGTTTGAGCACTACGAGCTTGCTTTTCCAAAGAATCATTACGAGACACAATATTTTTAGAAAGTTCTGTAATCTCATTCTCAAGTTTTTTAGATTCTGCTTGTAATCTATCATTTTCAGCTTGCAAGTTAGATTGCTCAGCTTGAATAGCTGATACTTGCTCCTGAATTTGGTCAACTTGTTTTTGGGCTTCTTGTTGTTGTGCTGTTAAGTTACTAATTTTATTATCTTGAGCAGCAATTTTGTCATCAGTCGTTTCTGCATGCGCAGTTGTTAAAATAGCTACTTGAGAAACCATTACTGTACTTAATAAAAGTGACGCTAAGATTTTTTTCTTCATATTACGTAGATACTCCTTCTTTTAAAGACAATACTAGTATACCAAAAAAAGGCCTAATGAATATTACGCCTTTGTTACATTTTTGTTTCTTTCTTATAGATAATATCTTTCAAAAATAAACTGAAAAATAAGCATCCACACAAGATTTAAAATCATGGATGGTACTAGGCTATAAACGATAAAAATCGGCAGACTATCTACAGTTAAACCTACCGCTAATGCAAAGAGATAAGCTCCCATATCAAATAGAAAAGTCATGACAATAATTGCCAACATTCTCGTCCAACGATTCAACAAAATAACACTATTCAATTTATGAAGAAAGGCTCCCAATAAGATAAATAAGAGAGTTGCAATCCCTATTAGATGGAAAAAGTAAACATCGTAAACCAAGCCTATCACAAAACAATAGACTAGGTAGAGATACTCTGATACTTCTATCGTCTCAAATAATAGAAATAGAAAAAGAAAATGACTAGCCAAATGTACATGGGGGAAAAATGAGCCCAGAAGCTGGCTAATATGGGCGTCAATTAGAACAAAGAAAGGAAGCAATAAAAACACTCCAACCCGCTTCAACTGTCTCATTATGAATTCCCCACTAATTCTATCACATCCACATTATGAGTATCTGCACTCAATTTAACAGTTACTTCTCGTGTCAAATAGTCTGTACTATGCGTTGTGGCAACCACTTCACCAACAGGAATATCCGCAACGTTAAAGTTTCCTAATCCACCCGTTGTCACCTTATCGCCTGTACTAATATCGCTATTGCTATTTAATTGGCTAATTTTAAGAACTTCATTTTCCTTGTCGTAGCCAACAACAATTCCATAAATTGTGGTAGTGCCGTGTTGAATTTTAACAGAAATCTTATCTGCATTTTCCGTATTTGTCAAAAGGTTGACCATAGTAGAGTTCTCCTCTACTTTTGAAACACTCCCAATCAAGCCACCATTTGCAATAGCTAACATGTTCTCAGAAGCTCCTTTTGATTTGCCTACATCTAAGGTTAATTCCTGTTTCCAAGATACCGGAGAACGCATAATAACATCTGCTGCCAAAGTCTTTGTAGCTTGCAACTTGGACTTCATATCAAGCAATTGGCGCAATTGTTCATTTTCTGTCTTTAAACTTTCCGCCTCATTTGATTTAACTTCTAACTGGTAAATCTGTTTCTTCAAACTTTCATTTTCATTATATGTTCGTGTTAAATGAGCCAAATCTGATTTGACAGAATCAAACCACCGAAAAGGTTTTTGCACAACTCTATCAACCAATGAGATTCCATCTCCTAATTTTGTCACAATTGTACTTGAATAAGTCGTCGCTAAGAGAGCTGACACAAGCAGAACAGTGACAAAAACAATAATGACATATTTTGATTTTTTAAAACGGTTCATATCCCTACCTTTATACCAAAAACTGTTACAGTAACTTTTTTATCAATTCCTGAAATCTACTAAGATTTTAAGAAAAATAAGCAACAACCAAGTACGATAATAACCAGAATAGTCAGCGTATCCTTTCGAGTCCATTTCAATTGTCTGTATTGACTTCTGCCTTTCCCACCTTGATACCCACGCGCTTCCATAGCGATAGCCAAGGAATCCGCACGTTTTAAACTTGTTGCAAAAAGGGGAATCAAAATTGGAATAATAGCCTTCACCTTTTGAACAATGCTTCCTTCACCAAAATCCACTCCACGCGCTTTCTGTGCATTCATAATCCGAGTCGTATCATCCATCAAGGTTGGGACAAAACGCAAACTCATGGACAGCATCAATCCAATTTCATGAACTGGAACTTTCACACGCTTTAAAGGCGCTAACAAAGCTTCGACAGCTGATGCCAAACTTAAGGGCATGGTCGTTAAGGTTAACAAAGTAGAAAAGAAAACAATCAATACAAAGCGACAAAAAATAATTCCAGCTTGTTGCAAAGCATAATCCGTAATTCTCACAAACGAAAACTCAAATAAAACATTCCCATTAGAAATGAAAAACAGTTGAAAAATAGTTGTGAAGGCAATCAAGAAAAACATAGATTTCAAGCCCTGAATAAAAAATGAAAGAGATACTCCTGACAAGGCAATAAAGATCCCTGTCGCTATAAAAAGAATCAGATTCGTCAAGGGATTATTAGCCCAAAATACAATCAAAATCAGTAGCATCATAGCCAGTAATTTGCTACGTGGATCCAATCGATGAACAATCGAATCCCCTGGGATATAACGCCCCAAAATCATACTATCCATTTAGCGACTCCTTGAACTCCTCTATCTTAATCGGTAATCGTTTAAATGACACGCCTCTATCAGCCAATCGTTTACAAAAGGCCGTAATTTTAGGTACTCCCAACTGCACTTCTTCCATAAAGACAACATCTTGAAAGACATCACTTGGTTTACCCCCCTTAACTAAACGTCCCTTTTCCATCACATAAACTTGATTTGCATATTCAGCAACGTCATCCATCAAATGCGTTACCAAGATAATGGTCATCCCTGACTGGTGGAGTTTTTTGAACAAATTCATCAGCTCTTTTCTTCCCAGGGGATCTAGGCCTGCTGTGGGCTCATCTAAGACTAATATGGCTGGTTCCATGGCAAGTATGCCTGCAATGGCGACACGTCTCATTTGTCCACCTGATAGCTCAAACGGACTACGATCAAAAAGTGATTCAGCAATTCCAACCAGAGCCAGTTTCTCACGCGCAATTTGCTCCGCATCTTCTTCAGAAACTCCAAAATTTTGCGGTCCAAAAGCAACGTCCTTCAAAACCGTTTCTTCAAAAATCTGATTTTCAGCAAACTGAAATACCAAGCCAACCTGTTTTCTAATTTGACGAATATCTTTATTTTTAGAAGTCGAGGTGATTAAGGTATCAAAAACTCGTACACTCCCTTGACTTGGCACCAATAAACCATTTAAAAGTTGTAAAATAGTTGACTTACCGCTACCTGTGTGCCCAATTAAAGCCGTATAAGAACCATCTTCAATCGTCAAAGAAACATCCGACAAAGCTGTTGAAGCTAAGGGAGTACCTTCTTGATATGTAAAACTCACATTTTTTAGAGCAATTCCCATAGCTTATCCTCTAGCTCACTTTCTGTCAAATAATTTTCAGTCAAATCATAGCCATGCTGGTTCAAAGAATTTTTTAATTGATTGGCAAAAGGATCGTCTAATCCAATTTGATCTAAATCATTTCGAGAGAAAAGATCTCTTGGACTACTAGTTGATTCAATTGACCCTTTTTTCATGACCAACACACGATCACTCATGGCGACTTCTTCCAAATCATGAGTAATGGAAATGACCGTCATATCATAGTCTTTTCGAATTCCTTTTACTGTATCAATCAGTTCTCTACGCCCCTCAGGATCCAACATACTCGTTGCTTCATCTAGAATTAGAATAGCTGGTCTTAGGGCTACAACACCTGCAATAGCTACACGTTGCTTTTGGCCACCCGATAGACGCGCTGGCTCTCTCTTTTTAAAGTCCAACATGCCAACTAAAGCTAGAGCTTCCTCCACTCTCTTTTTCATTTCTTGACGAGAAAGGCCCTGATTTTCCAAACCAAAGGCAACATCATCCTCAACAGTCGCTCCAACAAATTGATTATCTGGATTTTGAAAAACCATACCGATTTGACGACGTATACTCCAAACATTTCCCTCAGTCAACCGTTGGCCATCAATTGCAATCTCTCCGGATTCTGCTTCAAGTAAGCCATCAATTAATCGAACCGTCGTTGATTTACCACTACCATTGTGCCCTACAATCGAAAGCCATTCCCCACGTTTCACGTGAAACGTAATATCTTTCACATCATAGTACTCCTGACTTTCCTTATAACGAAAAGAAAGATTTTTTACATCAATTATTGATTTCATTTCGAACCAAATGTCCCTTTAAATACATAGGCACTACCCTTGAAATAATCATAGCCAGAGTAGATAGTGAAAAATAAGGCTACATAAAGTAGAACTTGACCAAGAAAAGTCCAATGTAATAGCAAGAAAATAATGGCAAACATCTGACTGAAAGTTTTAATTTTTCCAGGCATTGCCGCTGCTAAAACCGTTCCACCAGTTTCAACCAATAAAAGCCTTAAACCTGTCACAGCCAACTCTCGACAGATAATAACTGCAACAATCCAAGCCGGAGCCATACCTAACTCAATCAACATAATAAAAGCCGACATAACTAGTAACTTATCCGCCATAGGATCTGCAAATTTACCAAAATTACTGACCACATTCCATTTACGAGCTAAATATCCATCTAAATAGTCGGTAATACTGGCAACAGCAAAGATAATAGCTGCCACTATATGACTCTCTATCGAATTTCCTATCGTTAAAATAAAGATAAAAATAGGTATAAAGAGAATTCGACCTATTGTTAAGAGATTGGGAATTTGTTCTTTTTTCATTCGTTTTTCCTTAATTTTTAGTAAAGGTTACAGTGATTTGTCCAGTCTGAGCTGTTAATTTCGATAAATCAACAGTCTGATTATCTACTGTCAAAGCAACACCTTTTACAACACCTAAGGTAATGGTTACAGGACTTTTAGTTGCAACTGTTGTTTCCGTACTTTTCTTCTCTGGCGATAAGGTTACACCGCCATCAAGTTCGCTTTCTGAAACGCTGACCCAACTTGTAACATCTGAAACTGCCAATTGCAATTTAACTGTTTCTTTACTTGTCTTATAAGCGATTTCTACATGATTTCCTTCACCTGATACACTTATAGCTGATTCTACACTAGAAGAACTGCTAGATGAACTACTACTTGAGGAGTGGGGAACAGAGCTAGTTGAACTTATTGAATTTGTTGATTGAACTACACTGTAATTAGAAATAGAAGGCCCCTCTGGTTGAGTTTGAATATAATTCCAAACATAATAGGTCACAAAAATTAGAATCGATAAGGCAAAAAGGATAAAATAAAATAAAGGTAAAAAGGATGTTTTTTTCTTCTTTTTCTTACTTGAACGTCTGCGCCCTGTCAACTCGTCTTCATCAACATCTACTTCCTCATAAGTAATCATACTCCCAGAATCATAAGCATCCAAAACAATTTGGTCATCTAACTCAACAGCCCATGCATATTTTCTCAAGAAAGAGCGTGTGTAAAAAGGACTTGGAAGTTGATCGAAATCGTCTGCTTCCATTGCTTCCAACATATCTAACTGGATGTCTGTCTTTTTCTGCAATTCATCTAAACTCAATCCCTGATTGATTCTAGCTAATCGTAAAACCTCACCAATTGTTTTTTTCCTCATACTTGTCATCCCTTCTTTCTAGTGTCTATTATGATAGGTTACTACGATGGGAATATTGTAAAATCAACTATATCCCCTTCATCTATTAAGTGATGTCCTGCTTCAAGGACATCCTCTAAAGTAATTTCCTGTAAAATCTTTGGTAAATCAAAAATTGTCTCACCATGTTCAAAAGCATCATATTGCGTTGCAATAAATTCAAGAGAGTTCATGCTACTGAAAAATTCCCCAAACATCTCTCTTTTGATAATATCTAAATGATCCTCTGTAATATCCAAATCCTTTGTGAAATTACGAACGGCCTTCCTAAACTGATGAGATAAAGCAACTGGCTCTTTCGTATCCATTGTCAACATAACGAAATGAAAACGACTTGTTACTTCAATTTCAAAAGATAAGGAAGCATCTATTTTACCTGATTCATATAACTTTTGAAAACGATCCGAAGTCCAACCAAACATCATTGCAAATAATAATTTCAATAAAATATGATGTCGATAGCAATCCGCCTCAGCAACTTCTTGATTACCTCTAATCCCAATCGCTAGCTTGGGAGAAGATACTTCCATTCTCATACTGTCTGTTGGCTTTACATCTTGTAAAAGCAACTTTTCTCTTGATACTTCCTGAACATTTAGATCTTCCAGTTCCTTTCTTTCAAAATAGTCCTGTACTTGCTCCACATCAAAATTACCAACTAAAAACAGAGACATATTTACAGGTTTGTAAAACCTTGTAAAATTTTCTTGCAAATTAGTTAGATTGATTTGGGAAATGGACTCCTCACTTCCAACTATATCCGTTGCTAAAGGTGTGCCAGGATATAAATTCGCTAAAGTTGAAAAGAATAAACACGAATCGGGATCATCTTGGTACATTTCTCGTTCTTGCTGGATAATATCCTGCTCTCTCAAAATGGAAGCTTCAGTAAAGTGTGCTGATGTTACCAATTCATCAAGTAAATCTAAATTCTCTAAGAGATAATCCGTCGATGAAAAAAGATAGTTTGTTTTTGTAAAGCTTGTAAAGGCATTGCTATCTGCACCTAGACTCGTAAAAGCTGACATCAAATCGCTAGAATCTTCTCTCTCAAATAATTTATGTTCAAGAAAATGAGCAATTCCTGCAGGATATTGTTTTACACCTACGTCAACTTCTGTGACAGGCGTATCTACCGAACCAAACTGTACAGTTACACTTCCGTAAACTTCTTTAAATTCTTTTTTAGGTAGAAGAGCTACTGTCAATCCGTTTGCCAAACGAGTTCGATAAACCATTTCTTTTACAGCTGGATAGTATTTTTCTTCAAAAACAACCTTTGTCATTCTATTCCTTCCATAAAGTAAATCGCCTGTAGTTTCACATTATTAGCTACTCTACAAATATCATCTTTGTCAACTTGCTCGAGTTTTGCAATCCAACTTTTAAAGTCTGCTGAAGATTTTCCAAGTAAGGCATTTTGATAAGCACGTTCAATCAATGAACCTTGATTATCTTGAGAAAGTAACAGAGAACGACGAATCATTTCCTTGGTCTGCTCTAATTCAAGCTCTGTAAAATATCCTTTTTTTAAATCAATCAGTTGATTATTCATCATTTTACGAGCCTGATTCCGATTTTCTCGATCAATACCAGCATACATCCTCAAAAATCCACTAAACAAATCGAGCTGACTTGAAATAGTATAAGCTAATCCAGCATTTTCACGGACATTTGTAAAGAGCTTAGAATGAGCAAATCCACCCAGTAAACCACTCATTACAATCATGGGTAAATGTTGCTCATCGCCATATTCAGCAGAGCAATAATATCCCAACTCTAAAATAGACTGTCCCACATTTTTCCGAACCATACCTTCCTGAAGAATATTGGAATAAGGTTGACAATACTGGACCTTCACATCTCCTTTTCGAGCTTTAAAGCCAAATGATTCTAATACATTTTGAATTTCAACCTCATTAAAATCACCTAGGAAAAAGAAATCGATTCGATCATTGGCCAAAAATTCTTGGAAACAAGAATAAGAACTTTGTGGAGTTTCAGCTAAAATACGATTTCGTAAATCACTATATTCCAATTGGAGACGTTCATCATGAAAAAATAATTTATCTAATTCTTTATGTGCAAAATAAAAAGAATCATCCATATCAGCTGCTAAACTTGCTAGCAATTGTTTTTTCTCAATTTCAAATAAGGCCGAATCAAACCCATTATCAACTACTACGGGTGAAAAAAGAGTTTCTTTTACAAGTTCCAAAACCTGAGAAGTTAGCACATTTTTCCTACTTAAAAACTCATCACGAACATAGGTAAATGTCAATTCTACAATGTGACTTTGCCCTCTTCTGAAACAATTGGTTGACATATCTGTACCATATAGACTAGCCAAGTGTCTCCTCAAATTTTGAGAAGTAGGGTACAGCTGGTTAGCAGTCTCTAGCATACTCGCACTCAACATGCGACCTGCAATCGTATCAAGAGATAATGGAGCGGTAAAACGCACGGTGATTTTGTTCGTTTTAAACTTCTTTGATTGGATAAAATGTGTTGAAATTCCATGCACTAACTCCATGATTTACCTCCTTACATACAGACTTCTATTATATCACGAAAACCTGAAATTTTCTTGTTCTCTGTAACACTTTTGAAATAAAAATCGCTTACATTACTCCTTGTTTCTCTCACTATTTTTAGGAAAATATGGTATAATACCAAAGATTGAGGTGAATTATGGAATACAAATTATTTGAAGAATTTATTACCCTCCAAGCACTACTCAAAGAACTTGGAATTACACATAGCGGAGGAGCTATCAAATCATTTCTCTCTGAACATTCTGTTTACTTTAATGGGGAATTAGAGAATCGTCGTGGTAAAAAACTTCGTATTGGTGATAAAGTTGACATCCCTGACATGAATATTGACATCTTGTTGACACAACCTACTTCTGAAGAACAGGATGAACACCAAGATGATAAAGTTGAAAAAGAACGAATCGCTAAACTCGTCAAAGAGATGAATAAGGGAGTAAAAAAAGACAACTCTAAACCTACTTCATCACCAAAAAGCAAACAAGCTCCACGATTCCCTGGTAGATAATCATGTGGCTACAAAACCTATCTCTCAAGACTTTTCGTAATTACAAAGAGACGAAAATAGACTTTAATCCTAAATTAAATGTCTTTTTAGGACGTAATGCACAAGGTAAAACAAATATGTTAGAGGCTATCTATTTTTTAGCCTTAACACGTAGTCATCGAACTAGAACAGATAAAAATCTCATTCATTTTGATGAGAAACAACTTCATCTTTCAGGTCTTGTTCAGAAAAAAACGGGATCCATTCCTCTCGAAATTGAACTAACACAAAAAGGCCGTGTAACAAAAGTTAATCACTTAAAACAGGCACGACTTTCAGATTATGTCGGACACATGAATGTTGTCTTATTTGCTCCTGAAGATTTACAACTAATTAAAGGAGCACCTTCAGTTCGACGAAAATTCATTGATATGGAGCTTGGACAAATTAAGCCCATCTATCTATCAGACTTATCCAATTATAACCACATCCTAAAACAAAGAAACACTTATCTAAAATCAGCTCAAAAAATAGATGAAACCTTCCTTTCAGTCTTAGATGATCAGCTAATTGATTATGGATGTCGTGTAATGAATCAACGCTTAGATTTCATAAAAAAACTAGAATATTTTGGTCGTAAGAAACATTTTGAACTCTCTAATCAGATTGAAGAGTTGTCAATATCCTATCAATCTTCTGTCAATATAACTGACAAAGAAGACTTATCCGAATCTTTCAAAATTGCTTTAGAAAAAAGTAGAGCCAGAGATTTATTTAAAAAGAATACTGGTGTCGGTCCTCATCGAGATGACATTTCTTTTTATATAAATGGGATGGATGCTAGTTTCGGAAGTCAAGGCCAACATCGTAGTCTCGTCCTTTCTATAAAATTAGCAGAAATCGAGTTAATGGAAAGTATTACTACAGAATCTCCAATATTACTGCTTGACGATGTCATGAGTGAACTTGACAACACTAGACAGTTAAAATTATTAGAAACGATTTCTCATTCAATCCAAACCTTTATCACAACAACAAGCTTAGATCATCTTCAAAATCTGCCAAAAAATCTAAGTATCTTCACTATTCAGGATGGTAAAGTTACTGTAAATGAAAATTGACAACATTGTAAAAGAACTCCTGTTTTTACTGGAGTTCTTTTCATTGTTTTTTTACATAGAATAATTTGGTGCCTCATTAGTAATTTGTACATCATGAGGATGGCTCTCTTTCAAACCAGCACCAGACATTTCAATAAATTGAGCATTATCGTGTAGTTCTTTAAGGTTAGCTGCACCACAGTAACCCATACCAGAACGAATACCACCAATCATTTGGAAGACAATATCAGCTGCAGCACCTTTATAAGCAACACGACCTTCAATTCCTTCTGGAACGAGTTTGTTTGCTTCATTGACAGAACCTTGGAAGTAACGATCGCTTGAACCTTTCTTCATAGCAGCAATTGATCCCATACCACGGTAAGTCTTAAACTTACGTCCTTGGAAGATTTCAGTTTCGCCTGGAGCTTCATCAGTTCCAGCAAACATTGATCCAAGCATAACTGCATTTCCACCTGCAGCAAGGGCTTTTACAATATCTCCAGAATACTTGATTCCACCGTCAGCAATGATCGTTTTACCATATTCACGCGCAACAGCTGCAGCATCATAGATAGCTGTTACTTGCGGAACACCGACACCAGCAATCACACGAGTTGTACAGATTGAACCTGGCCCAATACCAACCTTGACAACGTCTACACCTGCTTCATAAAGGGCACGTGCACCTTCAGCAGTAGCAATATTTCCAGCAATCAAAGTACGATCTGGGAAATGAGAACGAATCTCAGCAATTTTACGCAAGACACCTGCAGAATGACCATGCGCAGTATCAATAACAATCGCATCCGCTCCTGCCTCAAAAAGAGCTTCTGCACGTTCAAAAGTATCTGAAGTAACACCTACTGCACCTGCAACTAGAAGACGACCAAACTCATCTTTAGCAGCATTTGGGAACTCAATAACTTTTTCAATATCTTTGATAGTAATCAAACCAGAAAGACGGCCTTCTTCATCTACCAACGGAAGTTTTTCAATACGGTGTTCTTGAAGAATACTCTCAGCTGTTGCAAGATCTGTACCCACAGGAGCAGTAACAAGATTTTCACTAGTCATATGGTTTGAGATTGGTTGGTTATAGTCTGAAATAAAACGAAGATCTCGGTTTGTCAAAATACCAACCAATTTACGATTTTCAAGTGTTTCAACAACTGGAACACCACTAATGCGGTAACGACCCATAAGCTCATCTGCTTCAGCAATTGTATGTTCAGGTGTCAAAAAGAACGGATCAATAATAACTCCATTTTCAGAACGTTTTACCTTACGAACCTCGTCTGCTTGTTGAGCAATTGACATGTTTTTATGGATAACTCCGAGACCGCCTGCACGAGCAATAGCAATGGCCATTTGACTCTCTGTAACTGTGTCCATGGCAGCGGTAATAATTGGGATATTTAAAGTCAGATTATCTGCCAATTTAGTTGTTAAATCTGCATCGTTAGGCAACACATGACTTTCAGCTGGAATAAGCAATACATCATCAAAGGTAAAACCTTTTTTCAAAAATTTAGTGTCCCAATTAGACATTCGAAGTTTCCTCTTTTCTTTCTTTTTGAGCTTGACTCTTTTTATATTGTATCTATCATACCATTCTATAAAAATTTGTCAAATGTTACAGGGGTAAATAAAAAACTATCTTTTCTTCGAGATAGAAATGATAGTTTCTTGTAAAATAAACTTAGTTAAAGTAATGAAGTCCCATTGCTCCTTTAACCTCAGATAGGGTTTGACCTGCAACTTCACGCGCTCTTTCACTACCTTTTTGAAGCATATTATAAACTTCTCCCATATCCTTAGCAAATTCGATACGGCGCTCACGAATAGGACCAAGTTCACGTTCTAATATTTCAAGTAGATAACGTTTGGTTTTCACATCACCAAGACCACCTCGTTGATAATGTTCTTTCATATCAGCAATTTCTTGAGCATCTTCTGGACGACCAAAAACATCTAGATAATGGAAAACCATATTTCCTTCAATTTTACCTGGATCTTCCACTCGAATATGATCTGGATCTGTATACATACTCATCACTTTTTTACGCAAAGTATCCGCATCATCAGCTAAATAAATACCGTTATTGAGTGATTTAGACATTTTAGCATTTCCATCTAAACCAGGTAAACGACCTGCTCTCTCATTTTCTGGATAAATACCTTCCGGTTCTACCAAAACATCACAGTTATATGCATTGTTAAAAGAACGAACAATTTCACGAGTCTGCTCAATCATTGGTTTCTGATCTGTCCCAACAGGAACATAATTGGCCTTAAAGGCTGTGATGTCAGCTGCTTGTGCAATTGGATAAACCAAAAATCCTGTTGGAATACTTTCTCCAAATCCCTTTTGAGCAATCTCTGTCTTGACAGTTGGATTACGCTCCAGACGTGCTAATGAAACTAGATTCATATAGTACATAGACAACTCAGCCAACTCTGGAATCTGGCTTTGAATAAAGATAGTTGACTTACTTGGATCCAATCCAACTGCAAGATAATCCAAAGCAACATTTCCGATAGACTCTACAATTGTTTGAGGGTCTTTAGCATGATCTGTCAAAGCTTGTTGGTCAGCCAAGAACACAAACATATCATACTTATCCTCTTCCTGTAATAAAACTCTATTTTTGAGACTTCCAACATAATGTCCAATATGCAATTTTCCTGTTGGACGGTCTCCTGTTAAAATAATGGGTTTAGTCATTTTATTCTCCTTCGATATAGTCCCTTCAATTATAGCATTTTTTTAATGAAATAACCGCAATTTATCAAAATAAATCAACCTTGCTATTTACTGCTGTTTGTAAAGAGAGTTGTAAACATAATTTACACAAAATTGACAGATAAAAATTTGAATATTTCCGTATTTTCTAGTAGAATAAATATATTACACATATAGGAGAAAAACATTGCTTACAGTATCTGATGTTTCACTACGTTTTAGTAATCGCAAACTTTTTGATGATGTCAATATCAAATTTACAGAAGGAAATACTTATGGATTAATCGGTGCTAATGGTGCCGGAAAATCAACCTTTTTAAAAATTTTAGCTGGAGATATCGAACCTACTACTGGTCACATCTCTCTTGGTCCAGATGAACGTCTCTCTGTTCTTCGTCAAAATCACTTTGACTATGAAGATGAACGTGCAATTGACGTCGTTATCATGGGAAATGAAAAACTTTATAGCATCATGAAAGAGAAAGATGCTATCTACATGAAGGAAGATTTCTCAGATGAGGATGGAGTGCGTGCTGCCGAACTCGAAGGAGAGTTTGCCGAACTTGGAGGTTGGGAAGCAGAGAGTGAAGCCTCTCAACTCCTTCAAAATCTAAACATTCCAGAAGAATTGCACTACCAAAATATGAGCGAATTGGCCAATGGTGAGAAAGTAAAGGTTCTCCTCGCCAAAGCACTTTTTGGTAAACCAGATGTTCTTCTATTGGACGAGCCGACCAACGGTTTGGATATCCAATCTATTACTTGGCTAGAAGACTTCTTGATTGACTTTGATAACACAGTTATCGTAGTATCCCATGACCGTCACTTCTTAAACAAAGTGTGTACTCACATGGCCGACCTTGACTTTGGAAAAATCAAACTCTATGTCGGAAACTATGACTTCTGGAAGGAATCTTCTGAGCTTGCTGCTAAATTGCTAGCAGACCGTAATGCCAAAGCAGAAGAAAAAATTAAGCAATTGCAAGAATTCGTTGCTCGTTTCTCTGCCAATGCTTCTAAATCAAGACAAGCAACATCACGTAAGAAAATGCTTGATAAGATTGAACTTGAAGAAATTGTACCATCTAGTCGTAAATACCCATTTATCAACTTTAAAGCGGAACGTGAGATTGGTAATGATCTCTTAACAGTAGAAAATCTATCTGTCAAGATTGACGGTGAAACTATTCTTGACAACATTAGCTTCATCTTGCGTCCAGGTGACAAGACAGCTCTTATCGGACAAAATGACATCCAAACGACTGCATTAATTCGTGCAATCATGGGAGACATTGACTATGAAGGAACTGTCAAGTGGGGAGTTACTACTAGCCGTTCTTACTTGCCAAAAGATAACTCGGCAGATTTTGCAGGAGGAGAGTCAATCCTTGACTGGTTGCGTCAATTCGCAAGTAAAGAAGAAGATGACAATACTTTCCTACGTGGTTTCCTCGGCCGTATGCTCTTCTCTGGAGATGAAGTTAACAAACCTGTAAATGTCTTGTCAGGGGGAGAAAAAGTTCGTGTCATGCTTTCAAAACTCATGCTCTTAAAATCAAATGTCCTTGTACTTGATGATCCAACAAATCACTTGGACTTGGAATCTATCTCAAGCTTGAATGATGGATTGAAAAACTTTAAAGAATCAATCATCTTTGCCAGCCATGACCACGAGTTTATTCAAACTCTAGCTAACCATATCATTGTCTTGTCTAAAAATGGCGTCATTGACCGTATCGATGAAACCTATGATGAATTCCTAGAAAATGCAGAAGTACAAGCAAAAGTTAAAGAACTTTGGAAAGATTAAATAAAACTTCAAAACTCAGTTGGGTTAACCAGCTGAGTTTTCTAACATTTTATGAGGTAACATGAAATTATTTTTTAAAACATATTGGACCTATTTTGTTTCTTTCATCATTCCCGTAATCATTATGACAGGAGTATATCTATCTCAAGGTATCTACTGGAATAGCGATACATCTCCACTATTAGGAGATGGGTTTCATCAATACGTTATTTTTGATGTAGCTTTACGAAACATCCTACATGGAAATGGTAGTCTGTTTTACACCTTTACAAGTGGCCTCGGATTAAATTTCTATGCCTTATCTAGTTATTACTTGGGGAGTTTCCTTTCACCTCTAGTTTACTTTTTTAATCTGTCGAATATGCCAGATGCTGTCTATCTGACAACTCTCTTAAAATTTGGATTGATTGGACTGTCAACTTATTTTAGTTTAAATAAATTATTTCAATCGATTCCTAATCCTTTAAATCTGGCTTTATCTACTTCCTATGCTCTGATGAGTTTCTCTGTTAGTCAACTAGAGATAAAAACCTGGCTAGATGTTTTTATCTTAATTCCTTTAATTATCACTGGCTTACATTTACTGATAACTGAACAGAAATTTCTATTGTACTTTACAAGTCTGTCAATTTTGTTTATTCAAAATTATTATTTTGGCTATATGACAGTATTGTTTCTTATTTTCTGGTATCTCTATCAAATTTCGTGGGACTTTAAGACTCGAAAATCATCTGTTCTTGATTTCATAGTTATATCCTTTTTAGCTGGTATGGCTAGTTTGATTCTGACTCTTCCCACTCTGTTTGATTTACAGACACATGGGGAAAAATTAACTGAAGTTACAAAGTTTCAAACTGAAAATAGCTGGTATTTTGATCTCTTTGCTAAACAATTCATTGGTTCATTCGACACAACAAAGTATGGAGCTATTCCAATGATTTTTGTCGGACTACTTCCCTTTATTTTGACCATTTTGTTTTTTACGATGAAATCTATTAAGTTTCACGTGAAACTTATCTATGCAATCTTCTTTGCATTTCTAATTGCAAGCTTTTATATAGAAGCTCTTGATTTATTTTGGCAAGGTATGCATACTCCAAATATGTTTTTACATCGCTATTCTTGGATTTTCTCTACCTTGTTAATTTACACAGCAGCGGAAGTCTTAAATCGTCTGAAAGAAATTAAAGTCTGGAATTTTTTAGTTTCGCTTTTTCTTCTAGTAACAGGATTTTTAGCCACCATCTATCTAAAATCGCATTATTCTTTTTTAACAGATTTGAATATTCTGCTTACTCTTGAATTTTTAGTTGTCTATTCTCTTTTACTCCTTGCAGTTATTAAAAAATTTATATCTGTAAATCTATTTGGCATCCTAATCTCTTTATTTATAATGGTTGAAATGAGTTTAAATGCCTCATCTCAAATGGATGGAATTGCTAAGGAATGGGGATTTGCTTCTCGAAGTGCTTATAATCGAGATATCCCAGCTATGGAATCTTTCTCAACATATATTGGGAACCAATTTACTCGTACTGAAAAACTAGAAACTCAGACTGGAAATGACAGTATAAAATTCAATTACAATGGAATCTCTCAATTTTCTTCTGTTCGAAATCGTTCAGCAAGCTCTACTTTGGATAAACTTGGGTTTAAATCCTCTGGGACCAATCTCAATCTCCGATATGCCAATAATAGTATTTTGGCTGATAGTTTATTTGGCATCCAGTACAATATCTCAGAAACCCCTATTGATAAGTATGGTTTCCAAGATGTATATCAAAAAGATAATCTTACCTTATACGAAAATCAATTTTCTCTTCCAATTGCCTTTGCTAGTCAATCTGTTTACAATGATGTCAAGTTCAATGAACATACTTTGGATAATCAAGCCTCGTTTTTAAATCAACTTGCTAACGTCAATTTTGATTATTTTTCTCCAATCCCTCATGACAAAATAGAAAATACTAATGATTTGATTAGTGTCACAAGTTCTTCAAATGAGGATGCAGCAATCCAGTATCAAATTGAAGTACCAGAAAACAGCCAAGTTTATCTTTCTTTCACAAACCTTCACTTTTCCAATGATAAACAAAAGAAGGTTGACATCCTTGTAAATGGTGAAAAAAATATTTTTACAACTGATAATGCCTTCTCCTTCTTTAATCTAGGCTATACAAAAGAGAAAAAAACTTTCAATATTCATGTTAATTTCCCTGGAAATTCTCAAGTATCATTTGAATCTCCTACCTTCTATCGTTTAGATACCCAAACTTTCACCGAGGCCATTCAAAAAATTAAAGAGCAACCTGTAACAGTATCAACTTCTAAAAATAAGGTTTTTGCTACATATGATGTTCAACAAGATACGTCTATTTTCTTCACCATTCCTTATGACAAAGGTTGGTCTGCCTACCAAGATGGTAAGAAAATAGAAATTAAACAAGCTCAAACTGGCTTTATGAAAGTTGACGTTCCTAAGGGGAAAGGAACTATTACACTTTCCTTTATTCCCAATGGGTTTATTACTGGAGCAATCTGTTCCTTTACTTCTCTTTTACTATTTGCAGTCTATAATCACAGGCGAAAGTCATCTAAGACATAAAAAAATCGACCAGTTGGTCGATTTTTTTAATCTTCTTCCACTTTCTTAGGTTGATAGGCTAGCATACCTAAACCAGTAAATAGAGCTAGTATGACAGCGAGGAAAATAATTTGATGATGAATATTCCCTGTCATAGAAATTGTTTGTCGTAATCCCGAAACTGAATAACTCATTGGTAACCAAGGATTAATGGCCCTAAAGAAATCATTTGTCAAAGCAAGTGGATAGGTACCTGCACTTGATGCTAACTGTAATAAAAGCAAAATAAGAGAGAAGAAAGCTCCTATACGGCTATTCCATGTTGTTAAAGCGGTCACCATGGACATGAATACTAAACTTGTTAGGATAATGAGAATAAATGTTCTCATCTCATGATTTGCAGTTAAACCAATAAGATGAACTCCTCCATATACCAAAATTCCTGCCAAAACAGCTATAATACCATTTATTTCTGCTCGAGATTTCAACCAAGCCCAACGGCTCTCTGGATGACGTCCTGAAGGCAACTTCGCAAAGATCATATTCGTTGATATTGCTGCAACAAAGAGAGCAACTGATATCATATAAGGAGCCATTGCAATTCCATTTACAGGAACTTGGTCATTGTCAGTTTTGGAGAGACTGAGTGGATTTGACAAAATCTCTGCATTTTGAGATTCCGTAGATGCTGACTTGAGTTGATCACTAGCATTACCTAGTCCTTGTCCTAAAGAAGCAACTCCTGTCTGTAAATCTTCCAATCCAGAAGTTAACTTTGTTCCACCTTCTGCAAGTTTCCCAGCTCCATCTGCCAATTTATTAGCTCCATTCTCTAATTGAGAAGCACCTGAAAGTAACTGACTGGATTTGTCTGCTAATTGACCAGATCCTGATTGTAATTTATCAACTCCTGCCATTAATTCTTGACTCTTTTGATTCAATTGGTTAGAGCCAGTTGATAATTTTTCAATACCAGATACTAATTCTGGAGTTTTTTCAACTAATTGACCAACTCCTGATGTCAAGCTAGAAGATTTTTGTGTCAAGGTGTTTGAGCCTGAAACTAGTTGATCCAAACTACCTGTCAAGGTGAAATTCTTTTCACTTAGTTGACTTGCGCCCTGAGAAACTTTATCAACACCTGTAGTATAGGCATTTACACCTGATGTAATAGACTGACTAGCAGGAACTAATTTATTCGTAACCGCTCCTTGTATTTCTGTTAATCCACTTGACAATCCTGTCAAAGAAGTAGAAGTAAGCGGTAATACTTGATTAGCTTGATTTTTTAATGTCGAAAGACTTGAAGATTGATTTTGTAAGTTTTCCAAACTTCCCTGTAAACCTTGTACTAAAGCTATAATTGACTGAGCCGATTGAATACTATCAGTCGAATTTTGAGATACAGAAGCGCTTATTTCAGCTTGTTGCTCACTTGTCAATGATTGATAGGCTGCTGTCGATTGAATATTGGCTAATGTAGTTGCTTTTTCAGACTGAGCACTTGCTAACATTTGATTAGAAAGAGATACTATACTTGATAAAACAGAGTCTAATTGTTTTGTATCTCCAACATCAATATTTTGAATAGCTTGATTTAACTGATTCAGACCAGAAGATAATTGAGCAATTTGATCTTTTTGCTCAGATGAAGCATCTAACTTACTAGAAAGTTGTTGAATCCCTTCACTTAATTGCTCCATACCCATTCGAAGTGTAGCTGATTGATTGGATAACTGATTAGCACCTATTGCAATATTTCCCACTCCGTTTGTATAAGCACTAACACCAGATGAAAATTGATTAAGACCAGCATTGAGCTGAGAAACACCGCCAGTGTAGGCCTCTACACCAGTATATAACTGATTGACTCCCCCTACTAATTCAGGACTTTTAGAAGATAATTGACCTAATCCGCTATCTAATTGACTCACTGCACCAGTATATGTAACTAAACCACTATTAAAATTCCCTAAGCCAAGATGAAGTTGTTCAACACCAGAGACATAAGAGGATAATCCTTTAGTAAACTGCTCCGTTCCATTTGAAAATGTTAAACTTGAATCTGCTAAAGAGTGTAAGTTAGTAGTTAATGCTTGACTTCCTGCCACTAACTGATTCGCTCCATCAGTTAGTTTTTCACCTCCAGAAGCTGCTTGACTCATTCCATCCTTTAAATCGACCATTTTGTTAAATAAAGCTTTGGTATAGGTCTCGGTTACATTGATAGAAACACTCTGCTTTAATTGTGTCATTGCAGAATCACTCATCTTGCTGGCAATAAAACTATGACCACTTGAAGTCTGATAATCGATTTGCATTTGCTCTGGGTGATCCGTTAAAATAGAAGCTGCTTTTTCAGATAGATCACTTGGTAAAGTCACTACCATATAGTAATCGCCATTTTCTAATCCCTTCTTACCTTCTTCTTCATCTACAAAATGAAAATCCAAGATTTTATTTTCTTTTAAATTGGACACCATGTCTTTTCCTATAGACATGCTATTACCATTATAGGAAGCCTCTTTATCATTATTGACAACTGCCACAGGTAAGTCAGACAATTGCCCATATGGATCCCACATTGATGACAAAAATATGATATTGTACAGAGCTGGAATAAGAGAAATCCCTATCATGACAATAATAAAGGTTGGTTTTTTAAATATTGCTTTCCATTCTTTAAACATAGTTTCTCCTTTTTTAAACATATTGTCTAAAATTTTGATATAATAGATTATACATTAAAAAATCTAAATTA
>OGTC01000138.1_pt1 | contig 47957 bp, 32 predicted proteins | sample 1574531 | NCBI WGS metagenome assembly OGTC01 (sample SAMN03295859, study PRJEB24534) | human gut metagenome | isolation source: fecal sample 2 from infant 9 | host: Homo sapiens | place: USA: Pittsburgh, PA | collected 2014-07 | reverse complement strand
GTGAGATCTGAGTTTGACCCTATGGAGTACGAAGGTGGTGACGAATTTGAGGATCTTGAAGGGGGAGATGTAAGAAAAGAGAATGCGGAGCAACAACAGCACCTCGAGAAGGAAGAACAAGAGCTAAATGATGACGAAAACTGAGTCAGGTGCAGGATCCATAATCAAAATTTTGTTCAGTTCTTTCAACAGATCGTCTACTGAATTTTCATTCGTTTTTGAATGAATATTCAACACAACTGCGAGATTCGAGCCTTCGTTCCCCAATGATTGTGCGCTTCCATGTATGCTGTAGCTTTGTTGGTTATCCCGCGCTGCTTCATCTTTTATCACTTACTTGAAATGTGGAAATAGCGTTACTAATAAAGGAACTTGTCAATAGATTAGATGTGTAAATGTCAAAAGCTTATCTCGGTCGTGTAAATTTGCAAGTGCGCATGGTCGCGAATTGCACCAATATTCAATTTAGGTTAAAGAGAAAAACTATCAACAGAAAAGGTTACGTTTCATCAACGGATATCCTTAGATAAACAAGTACGTTAATAATTGCTTCAAAATATTCTCATATTAGAAACGTACTAACAGATTCCACTTTAGAAGAGCAGGCATTCTCACTGCAAGTTCAAGCATTGCAGTCTTCGTATCCCCACCAAGAAGTATAACCAGCAATCATTAACATACATGTCACCCAAGCTATTGAAAGTAATAGTTGTTGGCGATTCTGGCGTTGGGAAAACTTCCCTCATGCACCAGTTTGTCAACAATAAATTCTCCCAACAGTATAAAGCCACCATTGGAGCTGATTTTCTAACAAAGGAGATAACATTGGACGGGGGCAAAAAGGTGACGTTGCAAATTTGGGACACTGCTGGTCAAGAAAGGTTCCAAAGTTTAGGTGTTGCTTTTTACAGAGGTGCAGATTGTTGCGTGTTATGTTTTGATGTTACCAATGAAAAGTCTTTAAACAATTTGACTAGTTGGAAAGATGAATTTTTGGTGCAACTGAATGTATCGAACCCTCAAGATTTCCCATTCATCATAATTGGTAACAAGATTGATGTTGATGACTCAAAAAAGATTCCAAGTTTGCAAAAGAAATTACACAATATAACTCATAATCAGTTGGGAGGATTGAATCATCCAGTATTTGAGACAAGTGCAAAAGATGGTGTTAATGTCGAAAGTGCGTTTGAGGTTGTTGCAAAGATGGCTTTGCAACAGGAGGAGCTCAATTCGGCTAATGATGTAAATGATGACTACAATGATGCAATTAATATTCACTTGGAGTCTGATTCAAGTTCTTGTGCTTGCTAAGTATGCTTCTAATGTACAATTCTATTTCAACACATCTAAAAAAAAGAGTAGGGGGATTAGTAAATTGTGCTCAGTCATTGTTGATTGTGGAAGAGATATCCGACTTCAATTTCCCTTGCGTGATATATCAACTCTATTTTTTGTTAAGACACATGCAAAGGCCTTTGATAAGTAGATCGACAAATTGATTTCCTGTCTTGATATCTTGGTTATTTTGCTGTTGGTAGTGAGTTTGACCACCATGGTGTTGGTTAGAGTAATGTGGTTGATTGTTTCCATGATACGCCTGCTGTGGCTGGGTAATTGGACTTTGTCCCCATGAACTGGGAAGTTGCGCCGAGCTAGCGTTGTTCAAATCAATCACCAACACCCCTGTATTCTTTGGGTCAATGTAATGTTTTAAATTACTCTCCTCGCATAACTCGGCTATAGCTGGCTTCAACTTGGAAATGCCATTAGCAGAATGATTCCCTTTCCCCACAATAACTTTTAAATGGCTTTGATTGGTTCTAACGGCTTGCTCAATGCGTCTTTGCACGATCCACTTGGCTTCTTTCACATACAATCCATGTAAATCAATCTCATCGGCAGCAGAGTCAGTGTTATTTTCACGAAAGACATACTCAGCAGCTTGTTCACTATAGTATTCTGCCTGTTGAAGAGCCTGTTTCAGCTGCTCGCTTAGTTCATGAGCACGTTGTTTATCTCCTGTCTTGTATGCCAGTTGTGATTGTTGGCTCAAGTGGTTTCTTTTCTTATAGAACTCATCGGCTTTGGAGCGTAAGTTCTGGTACTGGGAGTCGGTGGCATGGTTGTAATCTCTTTCCGGGCCATCAAAGAGTTTGGCCCCTCTATCCAATATATCTGCCATATCTTTCTGATGTTGACGAGTGAAGACCAAAATTTCATGTTTACAATTTTTATTTTTGTGCTCAGATGCATAGCACTGAAGAACTTAAAGGGCGTTGGTGGTATTATTCGTAGAGTCCTTGGCAAGGGAAGGCTTTCGGTATAGGCCAGCTGTAGAAAATTAGCTCACATATTTCCCAGTGCCTAAGAATCAGGTATCATTAAATCCACTTATTTCCCCTGACTATTTTTCATATAGGTATATAATATTTTTTTCCAAACTTTGCAACCAAATTATCAAAAACTACACATACCACCAAATGATACAAAGCAAAGTATCTTCCACCCTTCCACCTCCTGCCCCAGACCAGAAGGGCGTATCTAAAAAATCTAGCTGGACTTTCAGATTGAGAAAACCGCGATCGATCTCGATACCTGAACCAAAACCTTTTAAGGAAAATGCTGACAAAAATGTACCGAAACGGAAAGGCTGGCTTTACAAAAGCGCAGGAGAGATTACTCAACCACCGGGTAATAAATCCATTGACAAAACTCCAGAGAATGAAGTGAAGCTGTCTGTTTCAAAAAGCAGTAGGTTATTTTCGAGAGCATCACATCACAAATCACCATTACCACCAAACACATTAGGCTCAAGCGAATCTGAGCATCATGATTTGCTTTCAACTGAATCTGTTGACCTATTGAAAGGTAACGTGTCATCGGTAATCAAATACTTAGAAGAGGATGATAGCATTCCTATCGTATTTGCAACGTATTCAGGCGAGCCCTTATACAGGAAGGACATAGAGGAGCCCGAACTTCTTCATTCACAATTAGTTACATTCAACCAGTTTGATCATTTTGAAGAAGCAACCTATCATTCGTGGAATGTGTGGAGAGTTGGAGTAGATGGTGAAAAAATTATAGGCGATAGTATAGAGTGCAAAATGGACTTTGTCGACTTCTTTAAGAAATTTTGCTACGAAAAGGTGTACATAATGAGAAGCATTTTGGTTCCTACCCACAATCTGTTCAAGAATGGCTACTTGGTGAAGCTTAAGCTTGGCAAAGCTTCGGCCGAAGTGGGATTGAAAATGTTTATGACGTGTTGCAAAAACTCAATCTTGAACAAAGTACCCAATAATGCCATCAAGATCAATGTTTGCGGGTTCACGTACACCAGAAAAGGTTATCTCACTCAAATCACGTTGTGGATCCATCCAGTAATGAACATGTCCTTTGACATCTCCAACCAGGTGAGTTTATTAGTGAAACTGCTCAATTTGGAAACCACACCAAATAAGATCACCTTGATTGATGTCAACAATGGATCAAGAACGGAGATCGTTTGAAAGTAGATAGCTATATATTTCGCAGCCCAAAAGCGGTGGCTTCTCTAGGCAAGAATTTTTTTTTTTTTATTCCCATTTCAAAATCTCCATGTGTGGTATTCTTTTACGAGCTACAAGTAGTATCATCAAACCAAGATGGATCGATGCCAATGGTGGCAGATCAGAATGGGAGACTAAAGATCCTCAAGTTATTGAAAGGTTTTTGCAAAAAGGTTCCCAAGTGGAGGAGTTGACTCAACAACAGCAGAAGAAATTGAACAATTTGGATGAGTTGCGTTCTCTCGTTAATCAGCTAACTAAAGTGAAAAATAATGTCAAAATATCTGCATTAAACAAGGAGCAACAAGCTTCCGCTATCCAATGTGAGATTGATGCCATAGGGAAAGAAAATGAAATACCAATGAGGGAATTTGATTTTGATGACTTAATGTATACCGTTTCCAATCGAGGGCCAAACTATTTAAACTATACGCAGTTTGAACAAGGTGGTAAATATATTCAACTATTCACCTCCATTCTCTCGCTCCGTCAACCATTCACCAAGCAGCCAGTCTTTGGAGATGAATTCGTGTTACAATTCAATGGTGAATTGTACAACCAAGAATGCTTGGAAACGAATGACACCCTGTTTATAATGCGAATGCTACATTCGAATTTAGGGGCCAATAGACGTGATACCATATTGACTACTTTGAGACAATTAAATGGAGAGTGGGCCATAACTGTTATTGACTTGTTGGAGAATAAAATATATTTTGGTCGTGATCCAATTGGTAAACGCTCGCTTTGTTACAAAAGAGATAGGGACGGGATCATTGTAAGCTCAAACTCTGTATTGGGGTTTCAGGAGTGTCGAAATGAAATTTATGTGTTCGACTTGGAGACCAATGAAATTGAAAGATTGGAGTTACTTCAATTACCTGGATTTCAGCCTTCTACCGTTGACGAGGAACAAGTGCTTTGTGAACTATACTCTAGATTGCTAAAAGTGACAAAAATACGTTATGACACTATTCACCCTCTTGAAAATCCAAATGACAGTTCCTTGGCAGTTTTGTTCAGTGGTGGGTTAGATTGCACTATTCTCGCGAGACTCGTTTGCGAGATGGCCAAAATCGACTCATCGATTGATCTTTTAACTGTTGGATTTGAAAATCCACGTACGGGACAAACACCAGAAATGAGTCCAGATAGGAAACTTGCTATTAAGTCATGGTTTCATTTGTGCAAGATGTACCCAGATTTGAAAATTAACTTGGTGGAGATCAATGTGGACTATAGACATTGGCTTATGCACAAACAGCGTGTACGGGAATTAATGTATCCTTGTAACACAGAAATGGACTTGTCCATAGCCATTGCCTTTTATTTTGCATCGTCTACAATGCCACAATTGACTTCGCGGAAAAGGTTGACAAACTTTGATATAAAATGGGAAACATACAGCCAAAACCCGGAGGCATGCACGGAATACACCCCACATTATACCTCTCTGGCAAAGGTGTTGTTTAGTGGGCTCGGAGCAGATGAATTATTTGCTGGGTATTCGCGACACGAAGGATTGTTCAACACCATCACGCCAAAATCTTATGAGGAGCTACAACAGTCATTGAATCATGACATTAGAGTCATTCATGAGCGAAACCTTGGTAGAGATGATAGGGTCATGAGTTGTTGGGGTAAAGAATTGCGTTACCCATACTTGGATGAGTCATTTATCAGTTGGGTCGTATCAAGTGTGCATCCACAACTTAAACTAAGATACAAAATGGGAAAGAATAAACGTGGGAATGATATAGTTATCCCCACCAGGAAGTATATACTACGTCGTTTGGCTGAACTACTTGGAATGCCCTGGGTTTCACATGAGTTGAAACGAGCAATTCAATTTGGAGCAAAGAGTGCCAAGTTGGAACTTGGACAAAGTAAAGCTAAAGGTACCGATAGCTTGTAGTAAAGGTAATTCTTTATAGACGCCACATCTAACCTTTGTAGATGTCCATCTCACTCAAGGGGTGGGTTTTCTTCGAATCTCGTATTTTCGTAAATTATCACAAGCTAAAAGAAGAATTTGCGTCTCGCTAAATTTCCGAATCAGGAAATTGGAGATTCCTGTTCCCCACCAACGAGGTTACATCAAATACAGAGAGATATATAAATATCAGTAAAGATCCTACAAGTGGATTGAACCCTCACTGGTGAAACCAAAACACTCAGTTTGACAATGGGCTCGACAGGATCAAATTTCGTATTGCTTGATTATTTGGCAGCACTCGTTTTCATCTTTATTGGATTATGCGTAGTAGTTAAGAAGTTAGATAGCATAGTTTACGAGTTGCAAGCCTTAAACAGTAACTTGGCAGCACTTAGAGGATGATTTTAGATTTCATAGAATTTTTTAATTAAATAAACAACGATATAAACATTTTACTTTCTCTAATGTTTCAATTGATCAACCCATTTTGGCTCAACAATCAAAACTTCACATGCAGTCAACAACTCACACTCTTCGAAACTTTTCTTTGTTTCATCAATCAAGTACACGTCACCTTTGACCCAACACTTTCTACCGAGTTTCTTTAAAACAGTACATTTGATACATACCCATGAGTCAACTTTTGTTGGTTTTTTGTAATTGACATTCAAGTTGGCTGTAACCCCACGTTTACTTTCAAAATTGAGAAACCCCACACGACATGTTAATTCGTCGAGTAGAGTGGCCAATAACCCGCCATGGACAATACCTCTGTGTCCTGATAAAGCGTCACCCAATTGTAAAAATGTAATCGAGTAGTTGTCATGATCATCAGGTTCTGTTATCTCATTGTACTGGAAATGGTAATCATCGATAAAGTACAAAGTTTTTGATCGATAAGCGATTTTGTGAGGTCCCGACAATGTGGCACCAGTGAGATTAGGATATAAACGTTCAACCACATCAAGGGTCTTTTTATTTGTCGATGTAAATTCTTCATACAAGTCAATAAAGTGCTGATATATGGGGAATGTGAGAATCTGTTGTTCTAAAGTTTCCTCAGACACTATTTCTTCCTTGAGGACCGATTCTTCGGCAATAGATGGCACAACGTGTTCAACAGTCATATAGGTTTGGGGAATGCTCTGCAGTGGTAGAAAACGTGGACTCATTTTAAGTATGACTCCCACATTTTGCAATTATTTTTTTTTTGGAGTTTACGGAACCAAAGGATTATCCGCGGCTACAACTTTACCAATCGTTGAAAGACAAAAAACAAATTACTAATATATCTGTATACACCCCCCCTTCTCTTCCCTTCTCTTCTCTTCCCTTCTCTTCTATTCTTGACCAAAACCAACAGTCTCTTCCACAGCTAAGGACAATTTCTGCTTCAAACTTTCGTAATCAGCATATGGTGGCAAATCGACTCTATTGAAACAAGTGTGTGATTTAGGCAATTGATTAGGCTCACCTGCTTTTTCAATGGTAAATCTTCTTGGCCCATCACTACCTTGCAAATCTTTAAAACCATTGACAGGTATACGCGAAGTACCTGTGGTGAATTGCAACAAACGTGCTTTCTGCTCGGAGTCCCATTCGTTGATACACTTCCAAAACCATTGAATAACTTGGTCCAGCTCTTGGTATCCTCTGTAATCAGTATGTTTCTTCCAATCAGCAGTATCAATTTCTGCTAATCCACCAATCAACAATTCCAACTCTCTTTCATCAAACACATTCACCAATTCTTGTGGTATCAATTCATTAAAGCCATCAATGAATGCTTTAAATTGCTCCTCCACACGCTTAGATATCCTCCACTCCGTTATCAACTCAACATATTCGTGTTTGTTCTCCTCGGTTACTTCTATATTTTTTCCATCGGGTTTCAAGTCAACCTCCACTCTTTCACCAAAGATTTCCTCCTCGGTACTGAAAGTCAAGTCTAATATATCAGTAATGTCATTATCCAAAATCCATTTCAACGATCTGTAAAATTCAGCATCGACACCTTCCATATCTTGAAGAACAACTTTTTTGTGTAGCATCATCTTGTACAAAGCACCAACAAAGAATGCATCCAAGAATCGTCTATGGAAAACACCCAAACCAACAACTCTTCCAATAAACTTGAAATAGTTTAAATGCTCTGGATTGATACTTGAATTTGGGTTGATTTGTAACGTGTAGTTATCGTGCGAACTGTATTCGAATAAGCAGTAAAATGGATTAAACATATCATGCGATAACAAAAAGAAAAATTCACGAGACACACCACCATAATCTAGACCTTCTTCACCATCAAACTTGATCATTAATCTCTTTTTCAAATCTTCGGGTGTTTGTCTCATAATTTCTTGATAACTATCCTCGAATATATGATCTCTCCTGACCTTGATATGACACTGACCAGGAAGTATTCTCAAAGCAGGTTGTGAACGGAAATAGATCACTTTCCTTCTGAAATCACGCTTATACTGAGGAACATTTTGGTCCAAAGATGATGGTAATCTTGGATCGTCCCATGTTGTTGTTTTAGTATTGTGGTCAACAAAATAAACTCTTGCTGTGTTTGTCAATCTCATCTCCCAACCTGATGGTAAAGGACCCAATTGACTGACTGGTTGTTGTTGTATAGTAGTGTTTGCTCCAAATGTACGGATGTATTGTTGTCTTCTAGGATCGACCCAAGTCGTTGTTCTTGTATTGTGATCGACAAAATAGGGTCTACCTTCATTTGTGAAACGTTGCTCCCATCCAGAGGGTAACTCTCCTAAACCCGACGTGGTTGCACCAGATGCTGCCATAGACACTGCTGCAGCAGGGTTTACTGGTGTATTAGCACCAGTTGCATTGACAGTTACGTTACCACTAGTAACTGAATTGTTTGACGATTGAGGCAATGGACTGGTTGGAGTTTCACCAGGCAATGTTCTGCCACGATGCTGTCTTCTTTCTGCTTCAGTATCATGTTGCCTTTGGTTACCTCTTTCTGCTTCACTTTGATCCAATGCAGGTCTTTGCCAGGTGGTAGTTCTTGAGTTATGATCGACATAGTAAGTTCTTCCAAAATTATCAGTCCTTCTTTCCCATCCTGGTGGTAGTCTACCGTATTGGTCTTCAAAAGAAGAGTATTGTCTATGAGCTGCGGAGCTGCTGGATGCAGCAGCAGCGGTGGCAGCAATAGGTCCAGCTGAAGAAGCACCAGCACTTGAAGCTGCCGGTGGAGCTGCAGACGCGGTGCCATTGGAAGTGGCTCTTTGTCCATTGGAGGATCTGTTACTAGATCCATTAGCCAGAGACCTATTATGTGAAATAACAACGATAACTTTCCCGCTAATGGCAACGTTTTCCATCAGCTTTTTCAAATCCCTAGTGATTGTTTCTTCGGAGCTGGGTAATCCGAAGTCAATCAAGTCACCAATGCGAACATTAACCACTCCAAGAAACCCTTGATCCTTCTTCTTGAATTTTTTTTGGTCAAATACCTGTATAACTAATATTGAATCCTCCAGAGCTTGAAAAGTGAACGTCTCATTCCAGTATGGATTAAGAGTCTTTTTTGCAGTTTTTGTTGTCTTTGTCTGCGATCCATCAACTGTGATGACCGCAAATGGATCCGGTTGACGAAATACATCCCTTTTGTAAAGGGATTCCGCAGCAACCAACTTGACAGTAATGGTTGACGTATTTCTTGACATGATAAGTTAATATCTGACTGAACAAACACGTGTTTCTAGTGGTGAAACCTATCGTCTGATGACTTCCGTAAAACGATCGAGTCCCTCTTGTCTGTTTGGATTCCCTTGTCGGTTCTTTTTACTAATGAACCAGAGTCGTGCGGAAATGAAAAAAATAAAGCTGAATGTCCCCCTTTTAGCTTTTGCTTAGCGAGTGAGGTTCCCAAAGCTTTTGATATGATGCGTGGATGCTGTTAAAGATGATACTCCCTGTATGATACAATTCAGTTCACACAAGTTTAGTTTGAGAAACCCTATTGCTTTTGTAATTCCTTCTTCTTCTATAATTAGATTCAATTTCTTCTGTCTTCTTTTTTTTTTTTCTTTTGTTGTCCGTTTTTGTTCTCTTTCTCTCTCTCATTGTCCGCCTGTCTCTGTCGTTCAGCAAGCAAATTTGCCATTTTCTCTCGCTCTTTCGAACTTTTAGTAATTCCTTACATTTTTGATGCAACTACCATATGAAGGTGAGCTCAATTGAAAACCCAGTCTACGTATGAGGGGACTGGAGTAGGGGTCAAGCTACTACTGCATAGAAAAAGTTGATTACAAATAAAGAGGTGGTTCATTTTTCCACGCAAATTCACTGGCTCGTTCGACGAGGACATACATTATACTGTCGTACATTTTCATATTTCTATAACACTCTTATACCTAATATGTCAAGTTCAAATTATCAAGTGATCTAAATATATCACTATACTTGTAATTTTTCAAATCATGGCCTGAATATGTCTTGAATAAAGAGGTATCCTCTTTCTTAAAAAGCGTGGAATTTTCCACCATGTGCTTAACTGCAACCAGCTTTTCGTTACCCTTTCCGTGAACAATCATCTCATCCAAGTCGGTTGCAATTGTTGACAACGAATCCATTGAATCATTTAGTGAGGAGTGTTGTGGTGAATCGGGTCCAGACACGTCTGATTGAGATGTATTGTTGTTCAATGTAAAGTCAAAATCATCCATTGAAATTGTATCCTCCACTTGAGACTGATTGAACCTAGGCGATGGAATTAGTGTCAATTCAAGATTAGCAGATTCAATCTCGGTATCGGATCCCAGTAATTGCTCTTGTTCACTATTGGAATCAACACTACGTATACTGACGAAAGTTGGTTTTCTCCGTATTGTCAATGGCAGCTCCGGCTCAATCAAGCTTTCTTGGTCGCAACTTGACAAGTCATCTTTACTGTTTATCGATCTCTCGTACCTCAACAACTCCTGTATATCTTCCTCAGAGTAATACAATTTCTCGGGATTGATATTCAACTTGATAGCCTCCTTGACTTGGGAATGTACACCCAAAAATGACGACCCATCTATCGACATTATTTTGATCTCATTACAATCATTTGCAACCGAACACATAGCAACAACATTGGTATTAGAAGCGGGCAAAACAGTTCCACATTGTCTTTGATTGACATCAACTTCAACTGAATTGGTCTTTTCATTGAATTTAACACTGTCCAACCCTTCTCTTAACCCACAATTCATGTGACCAACATCATCCAAGCTCACATCCGAAGTGAGGTCCCAGTGAATAATATTGCCATCCTGTCCACCAGTGAACAAGTCGCCTTGATCCCATTCAATACTAGTTACTTGGTTCAAAGTTGACCGGCGTGAATGTCCACGCAAGCTTGAAAAATAATCTTGTTTACGTACATCCCATAATCGAACAACTCCATCACCATGTCCAACGGCAAGTACATTATCGTTATCAGGATTCCATTTGACTATATTGCCAGATAATTGGCGGTAATTCCTAGACAATGAGGACGACATTGGGACACTAAACTTCGAATCTCTTGTGTCAAACAACGAGATACCGAATTTACCACAAATGCTCAATGTTGTATTATTATGAGGCAAAACATCAAAATTCCTTATTCCTCCAACAGTTGTGATTGATATAGGTTGTGGTCTTTGCTGTGACTCTGCATTCATGATATCCCAATGGAAAAGGTAATCATCGTATATCGAAATCATTTCCTTGTCGCTATTGTATAAGCTCAATTGTTTGATTGGCAACATTGCATCTGCTCTAGTCTTATCTTTGATGTGTTTTCTGTGATTAAAACGTTTGCATATTTCAGCAGAGTACAATTCCGGATCATCAATGGCACCCGATCCTATATCAGGCATGGTAACCAAATGTGCATAGCCTTTGCTGTTTCCGGTAACAAGGTAATTCTTATCACTCAAGGAGGTGTTGTTTATCCACTTCATATTATGTATATTTGACAAGCTGATTGTTGAATGATGAATCAAATGGTTGGAATCTAGATTTATCTCATACATGAATAAATTGTTGTCACTATTGTTTGATGAAATGGCCAACAAAGGGTTTTGCAGTGATTGATGACGCTTGACACACATTGAAGTCAAGTTCATATTGTTATCGGGGATCTTCCAGTAGTTGGACTTGATATTGGTACGATTTAAGGAGCACGATTTGCTCAATACTTGGGTATCTTTTTCATTATTTAAGTTGAGTAACCAAGATGAAGATGTGTTGGTTTTTTTATCAAGGCATACTGAGTTGATTGAGGATTGAGACGTAGTTAGATCTTCAGCCAAGCTCAAGACGCTGGAAATGGGCGATAAACTGGGATTGAATCTTCTAATGGCATTCTGTCTAAATAACAAAGTTGGTTCGTAATAGTCAGTCATTTGGTGGTTATATTAGAATGTTTGGTTTCGTTAGTGGTTGACGGTCGCTTTGCGCCGTATAAAGGGATCCAATCCAGAATATATATTTCATTACACATGGCTTGCAATAGGTGACTGTATACGAATATGACTCGCACTTTGAATTTGTCTGCTGGTTCAAGATAACCAACCAGCCGCTTTTGACAGAAAAGGAAAGCGTATATGCAGGAATTGATATTGTTATATATATGCATTATATGCAGGAGTAAAGCTTTACTCATATTTTTTCCTCTTCTTTTCGCAGCTGGTTACATCAACCGTTTTGGGAAAATATAAATCCTAAAGAGGACCAAAGTGAACCTAAACAGGAATTAACGTCAAAGAAGTGTACTTCAATTTCTATTACAACCATTCTTTCAATCACGTTCTCCACCTCAGCCTTGGATCTATAAGAATGATACACTTGGCACTAATCTAAAATTATCTTAACTTAACAAACGCCTCCCCCAAACAAGCACTACGTTTTTGTTTTATTCACGTTAATATTTTTTTGCCACCCACCACACTACAAGGCTTCCTGCCACTACCTTCTCTTGTAAATACATGGCTTCAATAACCATTGCCCTTCAGGCTTGGCTTCTCTTTTACTCTCCAACTTTTCCTTCTCACTCTCCTCTTCAATAAACTTTCTCTTCCTTTCCAATTTGGCTCTTCTTTCATCAATAATGTCTTGTGGCGGTTTGAAAAATTCAAACCTAGTAAACATTTTGTTTGAATTATCAGTCAGTTTATGGAAAAACCCACATAATTTTAAAGTATCAACAAACTCTTTACCAACAGTGCTATTCTCTGGATCATCATCTTGTTCAAAATCGTCATTACCTCTATTGGTGTTATTTTGTTTTTCACTAAATCTCGATTTGATTTCAGCAATCCATAATTCACCCCGTGGTTGCAAAATTCTATATGCTTCCTTGACGAAATCCAAGAAGTTAGTTCCCATCAAAGCCAAACAAAAAATCACAATCGTTGCTGATTCATCCTCCATGGGCACATTTTTAATATCAGCAACGGTTATCCTATCATTTTGTTTTTTCAAATCAAAACTATGGATTTCAACGTCAAGATTCTTGTATTTCTTGTATTTCTTCTTGTGTTGCTGGACGAATTTCGCAACATCGGCACTGAATTGAGCTTCACCGCATCCCATATCAGCGACAACAATTTTCTTGTCCCTTGTACCAGGTAATCCACCGGGGGCATTGATGTTTCTTGTAAGTAATCGAGTCTCAAATTGTTTAACAAACACGTCAACCGGGTTCTCAGGCCAACTTGAAACTTGTGATTTGAAACCTTGGTGGTATTCATCAAATAAAGACGGTTGTTCTTTGATGAGTTTGAGTGCTTCTTCTGACGTGATTGTGTACAATTGTTCATTGATCCATCTAAATCTAGATCCTGATAGTTTAGCCATCATTTTCTGTTGCAATGGAGTAAGCTTAGTTTGGGTGGTCACTGGTACTGGTGGTGCTGGCTCCACTACAGCTTTGGGGGTTATCGTACTTGAGGCCACTCGTTGAAGCATTTTTGCTCTCTTGTTGGTGATGGAGTTTGTTTCATCGTTGTTGATGGTGGTATCTCTTTTCCTTTTCTTCTTGTCTTTGAGTGGCTCTTTTGAGGGTCTTTCGCTGTCGGTTTCTTGTTTTGATTTGTCATCTCTACCGTGATTGACTGGTTGCTGCTTGTCGTGTTTGTCAAGGGGATCAGTCTGATGCTCATCCCTATCACCAGCTTTCTCGTTTCTCTCCTCCTTGTTTTTACTCTTCTTCTTTTTCTTCTTATCTTTGACTCCACCCAAGGCTATGTTCTTGTCATTTTTCAACTTCCAGCCGTTTATTTGAAACATGATTACGTAGATTGTTGAGGGACTATTCTCGAAGACAAAGGATCAGACAGGTTTTGCAAGGTTTTTTTAAATGCGCATCTCCTTTTTTGCTATGTGTAGGAGCCGCACCAACTTCAACACTATTATATAAGGGAAGGTTGCACCAACATACTACTACGCAAGTACAGACAAGTTACATAAACGTTCACGTTGGTGATTAATTTTAGCTGGCAGATATTTCCCTTATGTGTCTTGGACGAAATGGGAGTGCCTATGTAATACTGGTCAAGAGGAACTGATGCACTCTTCTACATCACAGGGATAGAATGAACGGGTAGAGACAAGGCAACAAGAATTGATTCAAACGGAATCAGAAATTATTCCACATAGTTTGAGAAACATGGTCCCTGTGCTATTACGAAAAAAGGGAAAAAGCGAGCAAACTTTTGCGTAGGTTATTAATTCACTTCGGTTATCTCCGTTGACACATACTCCCCACCATCCCTGCCTCCTTATCGGAAAATTTAAAAGTCCCTCGTTGAACAAATCTACAACTTCATACACCATATTCATCTCGCGACTCAACTTTCCTCAGAACTACCCTTGCTCAAGCAATGTCACAGCGCGACCCGATCACCTGTCATATCCTCGACACAACAGTTGGTCTCCCAGCTCGCAACGTCATTGTACAAATTCATCGAGTCAATGAAATAGAAACATCCTCCACCACGGACCACAGCACCACTACCACTATCACCTCTGACTACGAAATCGATCCGCCTTTTGCACGTGCCAAGACCAATGAGGATGGTCGTGTGCTCAATTGGGTTTTTGATCCAAAAGTCCAACAACTGGATGAAGCATTCGCAAAAACTGGTGTGCGTGATGGTAAATGGGTGAAATTGGTTCCTGGGTTATACAAGATCAAGTTTTTGACGGGAAAGTATTTCAGGGATTTAGCTATTACCAATGCCGGTAACAATGGTCTGGCTGGGGCTTCTGGAAGAACATTTTTCCCAGTTGTTGAAGTGGTTTTTGAAGTTGATGATTTACTGCATTATCATATCCCATTGTTATTGAGTAACTATTCATATACGACATACAGAGGTAGTTGAAGAGTTTCCCAAACACAAGATACGACGATTCTCTTTGTCATTCAAACACTATAATACATTGTGTATTTTGTTTATATACTTTAAAGAATAACTCTATTATTTCAAATCTATGTTTTGCAGCTTTCCGTTGTTCTCTGTTTCCATCCTCCTCTTTTAATAGTAGAAATGAGTATTGTTTTGTGAACTCTCATGAACCAACATTTCATTACATTTATAGTAATTGACTTCATTCTTGATATTGCTAATTTCCTTGGGATCAGATAAACTGTATTGTGTCACTGACTTATTGTACCGTTTGTAAACATCACTTGAAAATGTCTCATTAATCAAGATCTTGTTGTTAAAATTGACTCGCTTGTTAGTTTGTTGTTGGCGCTGTTTTCGTTGTTGCTGAGGTGGAAATCCCATTGGCATCTGCAACAGCTGCTGTTGATGCTGATAGCTGTACCCGTGTTGTCCATACGGTGAACTGAATTGATGACTTCTACGTTTCAAAATCGATGGATTATTTAATGGCTGTGTTTGGGGTTTGTTGTTGGGCAAAGTTTCAAACCTGTGCATTTCAACTTCAATGGTGGAATAATCACGAAATTGTTTGATATACTTCAAATGTATAGGTAAATTGCGTTTACCTTCTTCAGTTATATTGGCGAGAATATTGTTTAATTCGTGATTCTCAACCACTACTACAGCGGTGTCATTTTGAGCCGATGATGGGTCCTGTGACGAAAACCGTAAACTGGAAGAGCCTAGTGGGTTCGTTCCTTGTTGGCCATTTTTATTCATAGGCAATGATGAAGCACTTGTTTCATTGTTGCGCCTGGGTGCAATTCCACTGCTTCTTTTTTCAAGCTCAATCTGTCTTGCCAATGCAGTTTCATCCAACTGAGACCAAAAGCCTTCATTTTTCAAAAACTCAATGTTTTCATCGATATAAGTTCCAGTTCCGGTTCCAGTATCAGCATCATCTGCACCAACACCCGCAAGCAAACCAGGACCAATACCAAGTAATCCACCAATTTCCTCATCTTCTGCTTCTTCATTACTACTACCACCACTTCCTTCATCGGCGGTGTTTTCCAAATCGTGCAATTTTTGATCAGCAATTTGTTCTTTAGTCAATTCATCATCTTTCAAAAATGGTTCACTTAATACATCATTACTGTGTTTGTTCCTAGACGTAGTTGATGACAATTTGACAAAGTCAGGTGGTTTCGTCGGTGTCAAATCACGTTCAAATTTTTCATCAAAAGTAAGCATTACATCATCAAATAATCCATCAGACTCAGGTTCAAAATCAGGTAAAGCACCAAGTTTGAATGAGGCTTCACTAAGAACAGATAAACGACTCACATTGGCATCACGTTTTTCCATTTCAAATGTTGACTGAGGTGTTGGTGGAGGGGACGGATCTTCCTTTTTGTGTTTACCAAATCCAAACAAACCACGATGCAGTTTTTTCTTTGATGGAGAGGATGAAGCCCCACTGTTCATGGAGGTATTGCTGGTTGGAGTGTTGGGCTCTTTTTCCTTTGGTTTCAATTTCTTGAAAAATGACTTGAAATTGGAAATAGATGTCGACTTATTCAATTTGGAAGGTGATTCAGAACCAATGGAGGTGGAATGACTGAATAGTGACGCTTTTGGAGATTCCACAGTAGCATGATGCAGTTGTTGTGGTGATTGAAATTGCTTGGAGCTGTGGAATGATGGCACTGGTTTACTCAAAACAGATTCATCTAGTGTCAAATTCGGTTTGTTGGAGGTTTCCTGATCCTTCTTTGCTGTAGAATGACAGGCAACATCATTGGATAACAAGGAACTGGCTTGGGGGAATTCACTCAGTTGAGGAGTCCACACCACTTCATCTTTCAACGCAGAGCCAACCTTTACATCAGAGGACTTTTTGAAGCCAGGGCCCGTTAGCTCATTCTCCTTCTTTTGGTGGTGGTGATGATGGTGATGCTTGTGCTTGTGCTTCTTTGGCTTACCTTTCACTCTCATACCAGGTGACTTTTCAATTGGTGGAGGAGGTATAGCATCATGTGGAGGGGTTTCGATCTCGTCGTTTGCGCCTTCCCCTGCTTTAGGTGTTACTGGCTCTGTTTCTGTGTTTATTTCCCTTATTATTGGTTGCGATAACTCTTGCTTTAGCTGGTTTATAAACTCAACCGAAGAAGCAGACGACGTATGGCGATGATGCTTTCTAATCTTTCGATCATCAACAATTTGTACATCTCCTCTTGGTGGAACTTCATCTTGAACATCGTTAACCAAGCCTTTGAAAGGTTTTGACGTGATTTCAAAATCCGCTGACGGAACCGATGAGAATGAGTAAGAAGGCGATAAAACTTGTTGCTTCAATTTCTCGGCGCTTTTGGGAACACTTACCGTTTGGCTCGTAATGTTTCCTTGAGGCTCGTCATCTCGCTTGATTTCATCGTTTCTGAGTGGGCTCTCTTCATTGTGAGTTTCAATCAATTCATTCAACTTGTACAGTTCGGGAGAAACATCATTTAAATACAGATCAACAAAAGATTCATTATCAATGCTTGGTTCTGGTAATCCGCTTTCGTCACTAGGAGGATCATCACTTTTAACTTTCTTGATGTTGGTGATTTGACGTGGGGGTCTCAAGTCAGGCACATCTTCCATCCTGCTTTCCAAAACAGAACAGTTGATAGGGATGGTGATTGTAGAGGTACCATCTGACGTGTGGTTTTCATTTCCAGCAAAAAGTGGTTTCGTTTGTTCCGTTTGCTCCTTCTGTTCGAGCATAGGACTAGCTCCACTGGACCTTGACAAATCTTCTTGAGTAGAATTGAACGACATGTCTGAAATATTTGCAAGCACAGGCTTCTCTGGCGCATCATATGTTTTTTGGGTTGCATCATTAGCATGCTTTTCTGTGTTTTTTTGCCCCACAATTGGTTCTGACAATATTGGAGTTTCATCCAAACTATCCTTGTCTTCATCCATACTCACCTCCGAAATTGACGAAGATGAATGCCTCAATGGTTGATTTGTATACTCTTTTGGCAAGTTTTCTGAATGTGAGGAGTTACCATAGTCATGTAATGCATGACGATTCAAGTTGTCTCCAATAGAGCTCAATGAGTGACCAGCACTGTTTGAGTGTAAAGTTGATACTGCGGTGGCAGTCTTGAATGTATCTTCACTGGTTGCGTTTAAAGTACTAAGGACAGTATCATCAGTAGCATCATCACGATGATTGCCACGACCTTCTGACACAGAATCCACACTTAGCCTTTGATCACTAGAGCCACTGCTTTCTCTATTGCTATCATTATTTGTATTTTCATGAGAATCGTGCGAATAAATCTTTGAACTAGGGTAGCTATGAGCGTCGTGATACAGTTCGTTTGCCAAGTGGTGTGGTCGTTCAAGATCTTGATGTTTATTCTCCATGAAATGTCCATTGGATATCTGAGTCGGTGCTAGCGCGTGATTGCCCTCTCCATGTGGGGTATGCGAATTTTGAAGTTGATGAAATTTGTGGTGAGAATGATGATCATCGCTGATTGAGGTAGAAGGAGTATTACTGTCTGATCTATCCAAGTTTGCATTCGAGCCATTATTGTTGTTGTACTGATTGTGCAAAACATTTGACATGTTTGAGCTGGTTGAGGACATTGAAGATGAGCCATTGGATGAATTTTGTTGCTCTGATCTTGTTATATTGTGTGAATGTAGTCTTTGCAAATTTTTCAAGCTTGAAGTACTGCCATTCTTGTAACTTTCATAGGGCATCTTACTGTTCGCATTGTCAATGGTTATATTGGTATGGATATCTCCCTTGTTGTCTCTAATACTCTTTGACAAGTTTTGTTTGTTTGCTAATCGAACATTTTGTAGTGAATTTGACTTGGGAAGAGAAGTATATGAGCCAACTGATCGAAGTGGTGGAGGAGCCGCAATAGCTGGTGATGAAGATGGTGAGTCGTTAACAAAATGTGGTTGCTGAGCCATTTGAGGCCCCATGGACGGGGAGTTGTGACTTGAGCCGGTGTGGTTTGTTTGATTGAAACCGCCATTGCCATCATTATTGTTTGCTGGGTTGTTATTTTGCCTAGCAACCGAAGTGTCGACAGTTATTTTTCCTGGTCTATTTCTCTTTGTTGGTGCGGTTCTAGGTCGAAACACTTCTCCATTAGGGAAGTAATATACTCCTTCTTTAGTGTAAAATGAGCCAGGTGGTGCTCCGGTGTTTCTGTATCCATTGTTATTGTTATTATTGCTGTTTGCCATGCTATTGTTGCGACTATTATTGTTATTTTGATGATAGTTGTGATTTGTATTGCCGGCAATATTGCTAGCATAACTATGGTGGCTTGTAGCACTTGTGATGCTGTTGTTTTTGGAAAAGGAGTCATTGGCAGCAATTTTGGGTGACATTGAGCCAGCTACTCGTTTGGTTGGTTTCTTGATAAATTTGCTATCTACTGATATCAAATTGTCCGTAGACATGTCTCTTGATAGTGACTTGTTAAGATTTGGCATTTGTTGTGATGCATATGTGTTTGTAGTTGCCACAGAAGTTATTGAATTTCTTCTCGAATGTGGTGTCATAATTTCCGTGCAGTGCTGAAGCAATGATGAAATTTGTGTTTGTGGGATTTCTCTACGATTTGATTATTTTGTAGTTACAACGATGTAAACAGTGTAATTGGGGTTAAGTAATAAATAAAGCGAATGTGGTGATGTGTTGTTATCTTGTTGATTAGTGGGATAAAAGAACAGGGGTACCTCTTAAAGAGTTGTTTGTTCGGTGCAAATAGTAGACGAAGTACCAATGTAGTGATAAATTGGACTTCTTGTCTAAGTAGTGGTAGTGATAGTGATAGTGATAGTAGTAGTGGTAGTAGTAGTAGTATATTTGGCCCCTGTTGTTGTGTTGATGGTGTGTGTGATTTGTAAAGAAAGGAATTGTGTGTTCAAAAAAAAAAAAAATCTACTGTATTATTATTATTATTATTATTGTTATTAGTAGTAGTAGTAGTAGTATAGTAGTAGTATTGTAATTATTATTCGCAAAGGGTTTTTCGGTGTGTGTCTCTTTTTTTCTCTCTCTCTCAAAAGATTTTTGAATTTTTCGTTGTTGTGTGTTGGGTGGCACTATGTGTACTATGTGTAGTTTGTTCTATTGTTCTATTTTCAGCCTGTCTTTGTGTGCTGAAGTGTAAAGTAGTGCATAGCTGACGAATTTCTTTTCAAGGAGGAGGTGGGTACATACATATTGTGACTAAACGACAGGGGGTGGGTGGGTCACAGAGAACGCGTTAACTCACGCATAACACCAGGCGTTATATTTGTTAAAGCTTACTAATTCATGCTGCTTGCAACTACACTACTGACACGGGATGTGAACAAATATAGACTAGGAGAAGGGGGCGCTGGAAGAAATGCATCAAAGAAAGAGGTAGTGTACATGTAGCTAAAAACGGAACAGGTTTTGTGTAATTTGAATTTTTTTATTTATAGTTTTGTGCTGTTGAAGTGAGTGCAAGTAAATCCTGTATATAGAAGCAATTGCATTGTCTTTTGTTCCACTAAAAGAATCGAGGGGCAGAACAATTAGACATAACAAAACATAGCGAAACATAAGCAAAATAGCAAGCAAAGGTACGACTCTCCCACCACTGATTTATGTTATAAACAACTGATATAAGTCCTCACAAACGTAATAGAGGGGGTGCGCTTTAATCCAGTTATGCTAGAGGCAATGTAAGCTACAACCTTCCATAGTAAAAGTAAAGATACGGGTGCACATCAAAAAGCAAAAGAATAAAGAGGAATTTAGAAAAAAAATCAGTGAGAATGTCATAAAATGTCAGGAACATGTCGTGAGTACCTGCAAAAAAGAAGGACATTGCAAAGCTGTGTAGTTTCTTCTTCATTTGCTTGTGCTGTATTCATGGCAAAAATCTTTTTGACTCAGCAAGTGCCCTCATAATATACGCGATGTAAGTGAGCCAACTCGATGGTGGAGAGAATCACAGACTCTATTTATATGTCGGTAATCCTGACTCAAGGGGATATTGTTTACTTTATGTCTGACCTTCCACCTTCTGGAGCCAGTTCAAAGAGCATTTCAAAGTCCGCGTAAAAGTCTTTGTTTTATCAGAAAATGTAAGACGATTTTTTGAGACGTACGCCTTCTCTTTATCAACTGTTTGTGTAATTTACGTCTAAAAACAAAGGATACTGCGTTTTTTTTTTTTGTTTACATTTTTGTTCCACCGCGTGGAAAAAACTTAACCATTCCGGCCGGAATTCGTTTTTGCTCGCGAATGCGTATCAACCGCCGACGGCGTATCACAATTATAGCCGTGTAAATAAAACCCTTCTCCCCACCACGCCACACCATATTTTTTTCCAAAGTTGTACCAATGAGGGGAGCATCATTTTATTAGTGACATCGCACTATCCTTCAAAAACATAGGACACATCGAATTTTAACACAGTGTCGATCGGATTATACTGCATTTTATACACCTTCTAGTCTTTTATAGCATTAACTCCGAATTTTAGAATTATACCTCAATGTTTTTAGTTTCCGGTAAATCTATGTGGTATTGTCCCCCAGCTGCATAAACACTTGATGTTAGTGCACTTTTTTAGTTCCTTGATTTTATGGAACCGAGGGAGGGACAATATGTCAGGGAACATTTATGATCAAAGATGAGCTTCCAAAGTTTATTTCTCTGACCATTACAAATCAAGAATTCTATTCATTCCTCATATTCCCCTTTGCAAAATACACGTTTAAGGTCGAGCTTTTACCACCTCGACGATTAAAATTTGCAATCAGGAGATCTGCGTAACTTGAGTTGCTTGATCATCGTTTAGGATTTACAAAGGAATGTAACCCTTCTGTTTTTATAACCGAAAATCACTCTGTATGGATGTGCCCTCTAAATCCGAAACTGTCCGAATTAGGAACGTTTCTGTCTATTTTGAGAATAAGAGGAGATTGTTTTGTGTACGTAAGCTTAGTCCATGCAGTGTCGGTTATTTATATTCATTGCTCCCTAGAATTCAACTTTGTGGTGTTGATTTGTATATATAGCTTTTGGAATTTCACGCTTATATTAAATGTTGGATTCTTCGATGGTTTGATGCACATGCATGGAAGTAGTGAGAACAAGTCAGTGATCATACCCGTTCGTTCTAAAGTATCTTTTAAAGTTCCCTTGTTGAACTTGTATCATGTGAAATTAAACTATTCCTTTTGTTTTTTGTGTCTGTGTTTACACATATCTCTCCTTAGCTCGTTCCTCGCACTGCTGTGCATCACCTCTATTGTGTTTCTTGTATCTTTCTTATTGTTTCATGGTTACGATGAAATCTAATCTCGAACTAAAAAAAAAAAAAAAGAGAGAAACAATAGAATTCGAGATGTATTACACTTGTGGTGACAAAAGAGTACGCAATCTAGCAATTACAATTGACAATAAGGATTCTAGATGAGTTAAAGCGGAAGAGGAGGGTTGGGCTATGCTCCGCTTTGCCCTGTTAGAACCTTGAGGGACGCGGATGCTGATGTTGAGAAGATTGCTGATAAATGTTAAGCTTCCAACTTAATTATAAATGTCCCCATTGAAAAATATAGTGAGGTCAGAATGTCCTTAACTGGGGCTTTCTTATTTGGGATGTTGAATTAAAAAGTACTGCCTCTCATCATTTCCACGCGCGCCCCTGAGGGAATAGAATAGAATTGATTTCTTTATCAAAGAAGACAAGTCTGTAAAGATTGCACGCAATGAGCTTCGCTGTCAGTATCCTACATGACTGTGCTTCTCGAGTACCTGGTACCTGGCTTCAACTCACGTCGATGTAAAATGATGCATGTGAAGGAACGAAAACGCAATGTAAAACTTTCGTAGACCATATATTCTATCTATCTAGATTGAAAAGACCTCTTATCTCATATTCATCTCCGATTGGCATATTTTGGGTGCAAAAAAAAGAAATGCCAAAAAAGAAAAGAGCGATAAAATCCTCACTACATTTTGCCATTCCCCCAAAAAAACATATCAAATTTCAACCTCAAATTTCAAATTAACTCAGCCAACACAGACTCTCTCCCAAAACATGAATCCATATCAACTACTATACATTATCTACCCACTATTCATCTTAATCAACCTTGTCCAAACACTCGAAGTCACGATAAACGATGTCAAGATTGATAATCCCACACACATAGTCAAGTCCAAATTCAAAAAATATATGCCTGAATTACAAGATAGTTTGGAAATACCAGTACGTCCTAATCAACAAACTATCCGTGAATCATTTATTCGTCCGCGTATCGGAATTAATGGTGAACGGGTTAATCATCGTGGGATCAAATCGTTGTTTAAAAAGAATAGGAACTTGGCATCACCTTCATCGCTTGTGCTGCCGCTGCCGCTGATGTTGGCACTGACCTCGATTCTGGATGCTACAAATACTGATTACAACGATTCCGATGATGACGATGTTGATAACGATGACGTCTCAATAACCCAAGTGGTAGATCAACTTAAAGTCAACGATACAACATCATCAACCATTCATTCACGTCCATCTTGGATCAAAAGTTTCCTCAATTACAAAACCAAACAAACAATGGTTCATTCAATGTCAGTTGACCCTTCCCGAAAATCGGGTACCCATAAAGCCTCCTCCCCGTATAAATATTTAGACCTGAAATTGAAATCGAAAATCACTGAATATGAAGATTCATTAAGTAATCCAAAAGATCTAAAACGATGGGTCCAATTGATTGCCGATAAACCAACAGCACCCACCATAACTCACAATCAAGATGGCTCTTTATCTTCATCAACATTCAGATCTTCCTCAATCCGTACTAAAGCATTCACCACTGGCAGCAAAAATGACCAACAACAACTTGAAATTGATATTGATGAATTCATAAACTACTTGATCAATGAACAAGGTTTTAACCGTGATGATTTACAATTTTTGAGAATGAAAAATTTGGATTATGGATTGGGTGAAATTGAACAAGAATTGAACAAGTTGAAAGATCAACAAGGCAAACCGAAAGTCATCAAAATTGGTGGAGAAGAGGATCATGTTAATGGAGGAAACAAGTTCAACGTTTATCGTCATCATTTTTTTTCATTGGTCAATTTCTTTATATTTTTCCTATTATAAATACTGTACCACAAAGTTTTATATGTCTACTCTTTATCCAACACGTCTATATTTGTAAGACTCAATCTCCATAAAATCATCATAAACGCACTTCGAAAAGGTTTAAACTTTTCAGCAATATGTAAAACATACACATCATGAATAGGTTTCCAAGTCCGTTTCGAATCCAGCTTATTATAAAATTTTGATCGTTTCTTTAACGCAGTCTGTTTTGAATCATCGTTAGCAACTTCTTCTTTAGCTCTTTGCAACACATGTGGTCTTTGTTCAAGATACTTGGCCATCCCACGAGCAACACCCAAATCATCTTCAGCAAATACATCCAACTCTTCCATAGTGAAAATGGCAAACATTTTGGCTGACCATAGCCCAATCCCCTTTAATTTACACAATTCATTGTATATTTCATCAACGGTTGCACTGCGATAGAAATCTAATGAAGTCAATTTTTCATTCGAGTTAGCGAAAACTTGACTTATATGTTGAACATATTTGACTTTGGGTCGAGATAACCCAACACTTCGCAATTGTTCTTCTGACATGTCAAGTGTTGCTTTCGCAGTCGGTATAACTCCATCATCACCACCAGTGAACAAGCTTTTAAACTTGCCCTCGATTGACTTTGCAGCTGCTCCGCTCACTTGTTGTGCAATCACTGACCGTACTAAGCTATACCAGTATAAATGAATACGATCATCATCGGCTTTGGCCAATTTCTCGTCAAATGCTTTGGACCCAAACCCAGTGAAATTTTCCCGTACGATAATGGGATGTAATGATGGGTCTCTTTCAATACAGTATTTCACACCTTCGATGAATCCAGGCGTGTGATAATCAAGAAACTCTTGTGGTAATGTTAAGTCCAGAGGTACTTCCAAAGGTTCAACCTTGGTTTGCTTCTTGATTGACGCGTCAGTAGCATCAATTATTGGCGATGGATTTTTGGGTGCTTTTGGTATTGGTTTGCTCTTTGTTTTCGGTTTTGGTTTTGAAACTCCATTTGATTTGGGTTTCTTGATACCTGTTGGTATATCAGTTGCCAACGGGTACACTTGAGACGTGTTTTCAGCGGTCTTTAACCCTGATTTGTTGGACCTGGTGATTGCACCCATGATAAAATACCTCTGGGATACGTGATGAACAAGGTTAGCTTCTGGAACTAAATGTTTGAAAAGCAAAGTCAGTTTAGATGTTGTAGATGAATCTTTTTGACGTTACTCAATTGCTTGTGGGGCAAAAAGTGGGTTTCTTTTTTTTTTTTGCTTGCTATGAAATTAGCTATTTCTATGGTGGTGAAAGTGAGACATGTTTGGACTGCTCCCGCCAACTTTACTAATTAGCTGATGATCGTTCGTACCTTCTTTTGGTATTGTTGTGAATTGAATGCTAGCTTAAATGAGTCACGATTATTGCTAATTGGGTTCAAATATTTAATGTTCGAGCAAGTCTGATGTGTTTGATGTATTAATCATCCGACTAGTCACCCTTTTACGCCAAGCAGGCCAATACTAAACCGATTTCTTCACGATATGCATTCTACCCAGTCGTTGCCCTCAAGCTCATCGATTACGTGGGGAAAGTTTCTTGAATCAGTGGACAAAATTATGTGTGTGTTTGTGAAGAGAGAAAAAAAAAATTGAAAATTATTTGCAATCGCAGTGTGCTTCAATCATCACAACGTTCTTTCCATATAAGCACATCCACAACGCCCACCCCATCCTTCTTCCATCATGAACATGATTGGTGTATACCAAGGGCCACAGCCGCCCAAAAAGAGTCTCCAGGAGATGACGCAACAAGAACAGGCAGAAGAAGGTGCAAGGTACTTTGTTGACTTTATGCAATCATGTCCTGGTAAAACCGCCATGGCAGGAGCCAGTGGTTTCGCACTTGGTGGGTTCTTTGGTTTATTCATGGCATCCATGTCCTATGATACACCCTTGGGTACCGACGCTGTCAAACATATAAGTGACCTACCATTCAAACAACAAATGAAGTTGCAATTTGCCGATATGGCCAAAAGATCTTACTCCTCGGCTAAGAATTTTGGATACATTGGATTGGTTTATTCTGGTGTTGAGTGTACTATTGAGAGTTTCCGAGCCAAGCATGATTTATACAATGGTGTTACAGCAGGGTGTATAACAGGTGCAGGATTGGCCATCAAAGGTGGTCCACAGGCTGCATTTATTGGATGTGCTGGTTTTGCTGCTTTTAGTTTGGCAATAGATATGTATTTGAGTAGTGATGCTGCTCCACCACCAAAGAATGATTACGATCTATGAGGGAAACCAATTGGAGGATGATGGAGTGAAATGAAGCATTTTTATAATCTTGTAAATATTACATATTAATACAGTGTTCAAAGGAATAGACTATCAGCCAATCAGCAAAAGTAATAACAGTATCGGTATTTGAAATCAGCGGCAAGTACGGAACTGGTGAAAAATAGTATGAGGATAAGTGTACTCACCAAGATCCAATATCGAAAGCTGTAAACGCCGGTGGGAAATCGGCTCGATGCTGTGTTTGTCTTCGAGTTTTGAATGCTAGCTTTGGCCTTTGCGTCTTTCAACTTTTTAAGCAACTCATTCACTTGTGCGTCATCATCCTGAACGTTGACAGTTTCTTTCTTTTGACATTTGAGATCATTTATCAAGTCTAGTATCTCATCAAGCTTAATATCAATCAATTCAAAGTCCGTTATTTCATGGACCACTTCATCCAATTCCTGATTCAATTGGGTCAATTTATATCTTATTCGTTCTTCAATAGTGTTTGTATTAGGTCTTCGTATACTTGGCGTACGGTTGAATATTCGACGATTGGGTTCATTATTGGTAGTGGTCTGAATCAACGAGGAAATACGATGTGCAGATGGGGCTATTGGTGTTTGAAGATTCTCGTTCAACGATGTGAATCTACTTGGTTTGGATTTGTTTTGGTTTGTTGGTAAGTATGTAAGCGGCAATGGATCACCCAAATTGAAAGATTCTTGTTTATGTGATTGTCTATTCATATCAACATCCCCATAGGTAATATCCTCACTTGTGCGTCTTCAATGATGGCTACTTCTGTAGTAGAATCTAACGGGTACTCTGATGGTTTTTGAAAGTTTTGGAAATATTCTTTTGTGTCTCTTTCAATATTTTTGGTTTAAGTTTCGCTTGTAATGCATTTGCTTGGACTGACGCGTTTTTTGAGACTACTCCACAAACAAGTGTATTAATTGAGCCATCGAAGCAACCGAAGAGATAGTGATGATGGTCAGAAAACAGAGAAGGTTAGCAGTAAGAGCTATGGACGCCATCACACCAGCGTTTTACCCATTTAGTTTATTCCTCGACGCGTCTTCAACAAATTTATCAAATGTGACACGCTCTACATACTTCTCATAAGCAATCTTTAACAAGTAGGTTATTATCCACATCTGATTATATCTCGGAACTTTGGACAAGCTTGCTTCGCGAGCACTGTCGTCCTTCCTAAGTAGTATAGATTCTGATTTCAGTGTATTCAAATTATCATAGTCATAAAACAAACAAGGGAAGTAGTCGGCAACAAACCAGGAGATGCCAACAATATCTGTGACAGGGTATAAGCTCAAAGTGGAAAGGTTGTGCTCTTTGTTCAATGACGCTGCAACCATATCAACCACTGATGCAAGTTTGTGATACAACCTTTGATGAAACACATTCAGCTGTTCTAAGTGAAGAATCTTAAAGACATGGGTCTTCTCGAACCTTATATTGGAGTTTAAGACAAGAAATGTAAGACCATATTTTGGCCTTTGAGGTATTTCCTCCTGCCTGATTTCTCGAATCATAATAAGAATTTGGATAAGGTGTTTTTGTTCTGCTGAAATTGTTGCAAAAAAAAATAGCGCATAAATGGCCAAATTTGGTTAACACTCTCTGGCTCGAAAACGTATCAAAAGTATCTACAAAATGAACAACGACATTAACAAAAACACCAAATTCGTGTATTTGCAAAATCAGATTAGTCGCAAATTGAAAGCAAAAACTTTTTTGGAGAAAAGCATACTATCCTCAGCAGATTCTGTTCACATAACAACAAAAGAAAAGATCCCAAGTGTAATTCACACGTTAAGAGAGCTAAATACCAAACTCGAAGCAGAAGATTTTTACGCATTGATGACTCCAGGTATCCAAAATGCTTTAATGTGCTCAGAGAACTTCGAAGCGCTCATCTACGACACTTTCATCCCCAGGTTAGAACTGGAAGAGAACCCGGCTGTTGATCTACCAGATGATTTGATCACGCTTTTGTGAGTGGTAACAAGGAAGTAGAGATGGACAATTAAATGGCGGAAGCTCAACATTCATCACTCTTATAAAGAAACAATAATACTCTCAAATTCTCGTTAATATAGACGCATAAAACAAATATGAAACGAAGTATAGAGTCTAGTTCACAACTTCTAGATCCACAGCCCGTGTTCATAAATGATTAATCCGCATTCATCGGCACTCAAAGAAAGTATCAATACATTGCTCCATACTGTTGAAGGTATTGAACACCTTTGGGATATCTCACTGTGGCTGAACTGTTCTTTCCAGCTGTTTCAATAGCAATTTCCTTCAATGTTGTGAAAATTACTGCAAGGACCAATGTATCGTCGTCAACAGATAATGTACAATTCAAAAACGACTGTTCAGCAGTGCCATCACTTGGTGAAGGCATCGCCGCCATTGACTCCAGCAAATCTTGATAAAGTTCAATAATCTCTAAATCCTTATATTTCAAAGATATCAGACCAAGCTGCGATTTGGGAGAAGCCACCCCTTTCAAGCCTCCAAAAGGTACTAAGCTTTTTGGAATAAAGGAAAGCCGATTAGCGCAACACAACTTCAAAACTTCAACAAGCTTTTCAGGTTTCGGGATTGGGTTGATGTACGTTTTTGCATCGTTGATATCAAATACCGCATGTGCTGAGGAGCTGCCCTTGTCCCTTTTCTTGAAGTGTGAAAAGCTCAACTTTCCCGACTTTGGTTTGTCATTGACTATATCATCACAAAGAGATGGCTGGTCATCACCAATGACAAGCAACTTCATTTGTTGATTATTCATGCTATGGAACCCATTCGGGACCGAAGTGCCTATAACTCTGAACCGGGTTCCTTTGTAATTGAAATCAGCAAATGGTTTAAAGCTTGCTTGGAACATCACAACTTTGAAACACGACGAAGTATTGGGCAAGAATTCAAATATGGATCGATCATAATTTTGAAATGATTTATGATACACGAAGCAGTAATCAAAAGTCTCGAAATCGCTTCCATCATCAATTCTGATTGACTGAGTTACATTTTCTTTGAATTTTCTGAACGTGAGCTGTGGCTCATTTTTACGAAAAGAATGCATACGTGTACTTTGCATTTTCAAAAGCGGTAAGCCCTGCCCTTTAGCTTTGTAGCTGATTGGAATAATATGGTTCTTATCATTATCTACTTGGGGAGCTCCACTTGTTGATATCACGATCTTATTTGTATCGGTAGACGATTCCTTGCCTACCTTCCCAGTACCAGCACGTAACTCTTTGAATAATTCAAACGATTGCAAACTGGGGAAAACTAAAGTATCGTGTTTCAATGTACGATCAACAGAGATCAACTGTCTTTTGTAATTGAAAACAGGAATTTTCTTGTCCATGATTCGCATGTGGTCGGCAGAATAATGCTCGTAAGCAAATCGGTAATTATTACCAACCGTTGAACCTTGGAATATAATTGTGTCATTTGTTACAATATTGCTCTTCTCCGTTGCCCCCTCAAAGCTAGTGCTTTGTCCTTGTTTACGCCGATTCTCTAATGCTTGTTCACGCTCTTCCACCCCCTTCATCTGCTCAACAACAAATGCCGAACGCGTTGAAAAATTATCAATAAAAGTGTCCTGCAAAGGAAGTCTTTTGACAATCGCAGCACAAATGCTGTTAGTATTTAATGTAGCAAATGATCTACTATCACTACGCTCCTGGTCAATAGCGCTTGACTTTGAGGACCTAATATGATCATTCGAATCGTCCTCCTCGACAGACCTAACTGCTTCCACAGTATCATCATCGTGTTTTTTCCCTTTCTGGTGAAATGCCCCTCCATTTTCTTCTCGCACGGCTCGATTAACCATTCTCTGTTCTGATTGCTCCATAGATTGTCCTCCATTGAGTACATTACCATTCTCATCTGCGTTTGATTTTGATTTGTTAGGTCTGAACATACTAGTAGTGGTTTATCCTGTGGTATGTCATTTGGGACAAACAGAAAACTGTGGGGTTATTTAACCCTTATGACCATGGATTGGGGAACAATAGAGAGCTCAATCTCAAGTCATTTGGATTCATATTGAAGATCGGCTGTGAAACTTTAACAAGACTACTTTGTGTAATGAAAACGAAAAAAAAAAAAATTACTCAGAATATCTCAATCATCCAATACAATTCTACCCCGTCTGATTTTGTAAAGTGAAAAGACTGCAACCTACGCACAACCATCAGTACCTTCATTCTATCTGATGTCTTTTCAAGACGTTTTGAAACGTGGGGACGAGTTTTTAGAGGAATACCCAAGAACAAGTCCACTTTGGAATTATGCATCGCACGCCACGTGTTTATTCATGATCACTGGATCTAAAATCATTCTCAACACTTTATACAAACCATTTGTTCACAATATAGAAAAACTAGATAATGCATTAGCAAAAGCAAGACAAGAGAATAGAGGACTACTTACAGTCATGAATCATATGTCTGTTGTTGATGATCCTGCTTTTTATGCAGCACTACCTTGGAGATACCATCTCGATATAGATACCATTCGATGGGGTTTTGGTGCTCATAATATTTGTTTCAGTAACGTATTCCAAAGTTGGTTTTTCAATTTAGGAAAGATATTGGGTACAAAGAGATTCGGGGAGGGTCCATTCCAAGGTTCATTAGATGCAGCAATTAGAATATTGAGTCCAGACGACACTTTAGATCTTGAATATACGCCAGGAGTTGAAGAAGAGGCAAAGCCGGTAGTTTTGCAGACAGTCAATAATGTCTACCACAAGTCAAACACAGACATGGTTAAGTTTATCAAGCCAACACCAGACTCAACAAACGTTTTAATGTCAAAGAGCCCCTTTGTACGATCAAAGACTTCTTGGTTCCATGTATTTCCCGAAGGGTTTGTATTACAATTGCAAGAACCTCACAACAACTCAATGAGGTATTTCAAGTGGGGGGTAAGCCGACTTATACTTGAATCGACTAGGGCTCCAGTTATTGTGCCAATCTTTACATATGGGTTCGAAAAAGTGGCTCCGGAGGACACAGCAGAAGAAGGCATCAAAAGATGGTTACCAGCGAACATAGGTGCCGAGATCCATCTTACCATAGGGGACGCAATATCCGATCAAAAAATTGAGCAGTACAGGGAAGAATGGAGGAAATTGGTGGCCAAATATATTGACGGATCGAATCCAACAGACTTGTCAGAAGAGCTAAAGACTGGGGATAAAGTACAAGCTTTAAGAAGCTCACTTGCAGCATATCTTCGTGACAAAGTATTGCAGATTAGAAACTCAATTCCATCGCTCAACTCAGAGGATCCAAGGTTCAAAGATCCCAAATTTTGGAAAACATATACCAATACAGAAGGTATGAGTGATGAGGACGTTAAGTTTATTGGCAAAAATTGGGCCATCAAAAGATTTCAATCGCACTTACCGGAGTACGAAGATGGCAGTACATAGACTATATTCGATCTTGTAAATATGTAAAATTATGTGTTTGAACAAATCCCTAGATTGTAGAAAATGTAGAAAAAGAAAATTCGGTTGTGAAAAAAATCAGTGTATCTTGGAGTCAACAAACTTGGGTCATGATTTCTCGCTGCAATCAAACCTTGCTCCGTAGACTACGATCTGAGCAACTCTTACGGAGTGCAGCATTAAGATACTTGTCGAAGCATTCAAAAATTGTCATTGAGGAGCCTCTTTCATACAAGAACCCAATAGCTCAGCGATATCATGATGAATTCACAACATACTTGGTGGATACAAAGGTGCCGAACAAGTTGTTAAAAAAACTTGTCTACTCCAAAGTGGGGTCACTAGTTAAGGAACCTGTTGGAACAGACGGAGTTGATCTTTTGAGTTATGTTTTGAAAAACGTTCAAAGGGGAAAATTAGAGGAACAGATACCGTTGGACTTATCCATCAAAATATTTGATAACATGTACGAACACTTGATTCAAGCACGTCCCGACTTTTTTGAACAACTATTAAGACAGTTACTCACAAATGTGCATAAATTACCGGATAATACACTAATATTGGTTTTGGATTTCATCTCTCGAGAAAAAGTCAACGTCGAGGCGGTTTACCAACGATTAGAGTTTCGACTTGATAACAAATTTATGGCAAAGTATATTGATTACTTGAAAAGTCGAAATAGGCTAAATCTCGGGTTTTTTGAATCCATGTGCAAAATACGAGTAAATGAATCGTTTGTGGGTGCTTTAAACGACTATATCGAGGGACTTTTTTCCAACACCCTACCTGAAATTCACTGTTATGATGATTTGGAGAAAAGTTTGGATAGGGTGCAAATGTTAATTACCAATGTCATAGATGAGATTGATGTCGAAAGAATGTCCACACCTGCATTACTCAGCATATTCAAGTTGAATGAGGAGTTCTTGCAGGTCCTGAATAGTTCATATGCTCAAGATAGCAGAACGAAACTTCTTTGCGGACTAGCTCAAAGGGAGAACGAGGTGTTGAGCTCACTAGAGGCGCAAACAGACCAGGATGATACACTAAAAAAATCGCTTTTATTTGCCGCTAAAGAGAACGATATCAAGTTTTGCAATGTATTAGTAGATCACATTCTTGGTAATCTGAATTACACCCTGGATTGGCAAGCACAAGCTAGTTTGATGGGTGAGGTTCTTCGAAAACTGGATTTGGAATCTATACTAAATTCAGTGGAGTCATCAGATCAGATGTTTGAGCTAGTGATACAAGCGCTTTCGGTCTCCCACCCACATTTTACAGATTATGCATTTGATCACTACAGACAAAATGGGTTGCTCCCATCAGCAGCTGTATTCAAATCTATGCTTGACCTGGCGATAAATGAGAATGATTACAATCGAGCTTTCAAAATCTTCAACGACTCAACTGCATACCTTCAATGGCCGGATTACAATGACGACCTAACGATTTCAAAAACACTAAATGATCTTATACAATGTGTGGTTTCAAACATACCAATCCGGAAATCATTTCTTATGTTTCGCAAAATCAAGGCACAACTACAACAGCTGATAAACATAGACTCGATCAATGCGTTGGCTCTGGCTATGTTGGAGGCAAATTTGGTAGGCGACGTGCTTGAAATGCTTAAGAGGGAACTTCCAAAATTTAAAGATGAAAAAGTCAGACTTCCCATTGAAAAACCGTTTGGTTACAAGTATTTCAAGTTGTTTGATACGCTTCACACATATGCAATCACCAACTCCTTTGACAAATCGGTTACTAACAATTGGTATTTATTTACTCATTTGTACAAGTACTTCCACATACCACCTGATCGGATATTACCAACACTAAAATTCTTTTGCCAACATGAAAGATGGAATGGGGCATTGCTAATTTTTAACAAAATGGTTGACCAGTATCAGTTGCATGGAGATCACTCATTTCAACCTCCTTCTCCAGAAATTTATATGTATCTCTTGAATGAGTTCGGTGATAAACTATACGAAGAAGGTGTGATTCAGCTTCACGATTGGTTAAAGATGGACACAAACATTCCTCGTGTTGGGCTAGAACTCACTAATGTGATTATGAATGCTTATTGTAACTTGCAAGATGTGGCGAAGGTGCGTGACTTATTTATTGCGGCGAGTATCAATGACAAAGTTGATGAAACAAGCGCCGTCATCATGATCAAGGCATATACATATAATGATCTTCATTATGTGGAAAAGTTTTGGGACAACTTGTCCAAGTTTGGATTGGTTCCAAATTATGACATGTACAAGCAATATTTGATCGCATACGCATACTATGGCAAAACTGAAAAGGCGTTTGAATTGGTAGAAAAGATTGATGATTATGATTTACAAGTGAATGAAGACTTGTTGCTTAATTTACACAATTACTGCTATATCGAAGATAAACAACTGGAAATAAAAAATTGGGCAAAAGAGAACTACCCAGAATTGTGGAACAGTGTCGAAAATTCTGGCTTGCTTGTCGAGGCGACTGGATACAAGCCGCATGAGTACTTTTTAGTTGATGGGTCGACCGAAGAGAAACAAAAACTTATAGATAAATAAACACACTGCACGTACATTATTGACCCAACTTGGTACTATTCACCTTTGTAGCAAAACGAAGCGAATTGATGGTCTCATTGAAGTTTGAACTTAGTGGGGAGATGTTGACAAACATGAGAGTTTTGGAGTTTCTTCCAAGACTATGTTTCAACAAATACGTCAACTTTGAATTTCTATACGGAATATGGGAGCCCTGGCTGGAGTTTAAGGATGATATGACATCTCCAACTGCTGATAATGATTTATTGATTGCTTGAGTTTCCTTTAATCGTTCTCCTTCAACTTGTGAAACGTTTATGCGCTCTGATCCTGCTAAATCTATTAGATTCAAAGTGCCAAATGTTTTAACACCAGATGCTCTATTGGTACCTTTGATATCAATAATGAAGATGGAATGTGAGCGGGACGACTTGTCATTAGACTTGGTGGCAGCCGTGCTTCTTCTTTTATTGACTTGTTCGAGGATCGAATTTGCTTGAGCAGGGGAGGTGATTGAAATAGCTGTGATGTTTGTAATTGTAGTTTTGCAATTGATGTCGTCATGCTTGATTTCGTGCTTTTCACTCAGTTGAGGATTCAAAAGATCAATAATGCTTTCATTGTAGATTTCAATGAATTTCCCACAGACTTCGTACTCCCATTGTTGTTCTTGTGCGTCTAGCTCTTTAATATCATCAAATACCTTCTTTATTGATAGTGGAATCATTCCATTTGATGGATGTGACATTGTGAAAGTCTTTCCCGACCCAGTTTGTCCATACGCAAAGACGCAAACATTAGACCCATCAATACAACTTTGAATTAACTGGGAATACTCCTCAAAAATATACTCATTTGTGTGGTCCATGGAAAAGATCTTGTCAAACAGAAATTTATAAGAGCTTGTAGAGTTGGATATCCCAATGTTGTCTTTCACAATTGATAGTTCTTGCTTGGCATCTTCATTCAAATCGTCATCTGGAAAATCAAAGTTTATGAGTTTAATATTGTCAGGAACAGCCCTAATGCGGCAAAAAACTCGAATATTACCCTTCAAATCCTGTAATTGAGCATGTAGTGTTCTTCTTTTGGTTTCTTGATTTACTAATTCATCCTTCATTCTTTTGATCTCAAACTTCATTCTTGCTAGTTCTTCACTTCGTAACCTTGATCGCTCATCGAGCTCATTAATTTGGACAGCCTTTTCCTGTATCTGACATTTAGCAGAATCAATCTCTATTTGTTTGTCAGAGTTTTTAGATTGCAACTGTCCGAGTATTGAAGCGCACCTCACATATTCTTTCAGCTTACCAGGTATTTGGACTTCATTAACTTCTTCAATTTGCTTTTTGAGCTTACTGACTCTGTCTCTTACGGCAGCAGACTTTTCCTCATTAAAAAACTTGAGCTGTATTAAGTTATTTTTTAATGACTCTTCCTCCTTCTTGAATGACTCTGCAGCTAATTCAAGTTTCTGATCCAATTCGTTACTTAGATTATTTTTCTTTTGTTGTAGACTCTTCATATTAGCATTCATCTTTTCAACCACATCCAAATACTTACGTTGCTTCTCCTGAAGTATCTTGTCAATTTCAGCAGTTATTTCATCTTTTCTCTGATTCAATTTTTCTTGATGTTTCACCATCATCTCTTGACTTTGTATATCAAACTTATGCTGCAACTCTCTCATTGAGGACTCTTCAAAGACTTTCAAATTCCCAATATGCAGTTTCAAATCATTCAATTGGTTATTTAGGCTCAAATACTTGCTTTCCATTGTGAAATTATTCAATGTTTGTGATTCCACTTGAGTTCTCAAAGTAATAAAGTTGGTATTCAACAGGTCCAATTCTTGCTCTTTTTCATTGACTTGCTGACGCAATCGATGAGCATCGGACAACGTGAATCCGGCTGATCTAGCAGGTGCAGGTGTGAATCTTCTCATTTTGATTGTTGAATTTGGTTGAATTGTCTCTCTTAGGCGTTTATCTCCTCGTGGTGAAAACGGATTAGTCAGTTGGAGCTTGAGTCCTGAAAGTCCAGGTCGACAATTGTTCTCCTTGTCGTCTGATACATGTTCACTATTCATTAAATCTTCTATAGCAACAAGTGTGATGCTTGTTTTGAATTGGTTGTGGAAATGTTTTGTTTATGTTTTTGATCTGTCGCAAATGCATGGTCGTGGGATGCGCGACACTGGATTACCACAAAAAAATCTTGTATAGTGATGCACTTTTTGAGATGAGTACACTTCACTATCTCTATCAGCCCAGCATGCCCAACGATAAACCAAAATCTATACTAAAGAATAAACAGGTCCAGTCGCCTGCTCCAGCTGCATCAAATGTCGATGACCAGCTGTCTGATTCTTCTCGCGAACTAAGTGAGGAGCAAAGTGACTCAGACGAAAGTAGCTCAGAGGAAAGCAGCTCCGAGAATATAGAGGAAGGGTTGTCGGATCTAGACGAAGATGATGAAGTAGATGTCGCTGAAGTATCTAGTGAGGAAGATTCCGATGATAGTGATGACGATTTGATTGAAGAGGACGACGACAGCTTTCCTTTAAAAAAGAAGCAAAAGAAGAATAAAGATGACGGTTCGGAGTCTTTCGCCAATGCATTTACCTCAATCATAAACTCCAAATTGAAAGCTTACAATAGAAAGGATCCCATTTTAGCTAGGAATAAAACCACGCTAAAGAAGCTCGAGAGTGAAAAGTTGGAGAATAAAGCGAAAAGGGCGTTGCTCATGGAAAAAAAACAATTCCAAGATAAACATAGAATAAAACAGTTGTTGCCGGCTGCAGTAGAAGGGACCGACTCCAATCAAGTGCGGGAAATATTGGATAAGGAAAGACAAATGAAGAAGATTGCCCAAAAGGGTGTGGTCAAACTTTTCAATGCAATTTTATCTACTCAACTAAAAACTAACCTGGAGATGAGCAAAGTGCAAGCTGGTCAAAGTCGGAAGGAAGAGTTGATGACTGATGTATCAAAGGAGAAATTCATGGATTTGATTGCAGCTGCTGGTGAGGATTAGAAGAACGTTAGGGGATCTCGTTAAAGAATCCCTCGGTTTTTTAAAACAAGGACAAAAATGCACGACTTTTATTTTTAGAGTTTTTGCGCTTTCTCTCTCTGTCGCTCTAATCCCCTCCTGCTACTCTTACATGCAAAAAGTAATTGTTCCTTGTATTCTTCCGAGAATTGACTCCAATGCAAAACGTTTGGGGGTGAATTTCGCATCCCTTATAAAGGTAACAAATATCTTACCTCCGATGGAAAACTTTATACGGTATAACGCCAATTGATAATGATATACCATGCAGAGGTTCGGTAGTACTTCTCAGCACTCAAGTGACAGTTACGACCCATCAAGGTCAACTATTCATCGTGATTCAAGAGATTATTCGCCTTCAAGCTCAAGCGATGAGGAGTCTTCAATAGAAATTGTTACTAGACAATCATCACATAATCTGTCTATCAATTCACATGACTTGGAACCCCTGCAAAGGGAGCCACTCACTGGTGAAGTGTTGATGACGTCGACTAATCCGCCAAAGAACAAATGGAGGATTTTTGCATGCGTGCTATTCAATTTCACGGGTGGATTTAGCGATGCTGCTCCCGGTGCATTGTTGCCATATATTGAAGCTGCATACAACATCAACTACGCCGTCACGTCTTGCATTTGGGTTAGCAACGCCGTTGGTTTTATAGTAGTGGCATCCATGTCCCACAAAATACAACCGTGGTTGGGAAAGAGATACTGTTTCCCCGTGGGTAACTTATGCAGCTGCATATTCTATGCTTTAGTATCTAGTGGCACGATATTTCCAGTCATCGTTGTTGGATTCTTTTTCGGGGGTTGTGGTTTTGCTATGGTGGCTGCTCAATGCAACATATTTCTCAGTCGGTTGGACAAACAGTCAACATATTTGTCTTACTACCATGGTGGATATGGTATCGGCGCGACAATCTCACCATTGATTGCAACTAGTATGGTGAACAGAGGTATTGCCTGGCACTACGTTTACTTGATTTTACTAGGTATGATGATTATAACAGGACTCAACTTATTCTTTTCGTTTGAGAATGCCGATCAAGACTTGAAGCCATGGGATCATGATGAACAAATATCTGAAGGCATTGAAATGGCTGAATATGGTAATAGAGGTGGTGCAACCAATGCGGAACCAATTACTAAGCAACGCCTGGAAATGATCTTGGCTTTGCAAAATCATGTGACGTGGTTAATTTCTTTCTTTTGTTTATTTTACCAAGGAGCAGAAGTCTCATTAGCTGGCTGGATTGTCACATACTTGTTAGATTACAGACATTCAAGTGAGAAAACCACGGGTTACGTCGCCTCCGGTTTATGGGCAGGATTGACACTAGGAAGATTACTCTTGACTCGACCAATTCACAAGTACATTGGGTTGAAACGAGGCGTCATTGTTATCTCAGTGTTGTCGATAGTATTGGTAGGTTTGACGTGGGGAATTGCTTTGTTTGTTCTAGAAGCAGTGTTGGTATCAATCGCTGGTGTCTTTATAGGACCAAATTATCCATTACTAGTTACATTCAGTGCACAAAAGGGTTTGATTCCTAGGAAAATTCAATTGGTGTCATTGACAATAATGACCGCATTTGGATCTTCTGGTGGTGCTTTGTTCCCATTCATTGTTGGTTTATTATCGGAAAAAGTGGGTACGTTTGTTGTTTTACCGGTGTTTATTATATTGTACACTTCAATGACCATACTTTGGTTAATGTTGCCTAACCTAGAGAGACGCAAAGAAAAGAAAGGTAGATTTGCCTTTTTAGATAGAATTTGGTAGGTATTAGAAATAGAGAGAATATCAAATTATATTCAGAAACCCTTGAAATATGCGCGAGAAAAAATTATAAATTCGAATCAGCTAGAAACTGTGTGTTACACATAAGCACCACATAAGCAAAAGAGCAGAGCCATGGCTATTGAAAAACTAATTAAGCAAGGTGATGAAGCAATCAAGTCAAAGGATTTCCTAGGGGCAATCCAATTATTTTCACAGGCCATTAAGGAAAACCCACAAGCTTTTCAAGCTTTCTTGAAGCGTGCAGTATCATATCAAAAATTGAAAAACTTGGATCAAGCTAAAAGAGATATTTCAACTGCGTTTACGATTGCAAATGATAGAGGAAGGAGGTCTGACATTGGGTTATGCTATTTCAAGTTGGCGTTGATCTATTACCAGGAAAAGAAGTTGAAGATGGCATTGTCACAATTCAAAAAGGCTGAGGAATATGATTGTAAGGAATCAACAATTGAGTTTTGGAAGAATAAATGTGAGTTTGATTTAAAGAATCACCCGGAGTGGGATGTGGAGGAAAGTGATGATGATATATTTGATACTGAAGATCAAGACATCGTTGAAGAGGATAAGAAGGATGTACCAAAGATAGAGGAGTTGGAAGAGAATGATAAAAAAGGAAAGGACAGCGCAAAGAGCGATGCAAAGGGTGATACAATGAGTGATGTAAAAAGTGATTCAATGAGTGATGCAAGGAGCTCAGCCAACGTAGATATTATCAACAAAATTTCACCATTAAGTGTTAAAATCAGAGATGACTGGTATCAAAACAATGAGGAAGTCATCATCACAATCTATGCCAAGAACGTAAAAGAAGACAAGTTGGATATCCAGTTTGAGGAAAATTCCGTATCAATTTCATTCCCCGGTGTGAATGGATCCGAATACAATTACAATCTAGAGCCTTTGTATGCCGAAATTGACGTTGCGGAATCTAGATACAAACTCTACTCAACCAAATTGGAAATTACATTGAAAAAGAAGACTCCAAGTAAGTGGCCATCATTGGAAAAGGAACAAGGCACCTCTACCCAAGAGGATAAAACTGACGCAGCTGCATACCCCACTAGTTCGAAAAAGAAGATCAATTGGAATAGCTTTAAAGTTGATGATGATAAAGATGGGGAGCAAAAAGATTTCTTTCAAACATTGTTTAAAGATATGGATGAAGATTCTAGACGTGCAATGATGAAATCGTACGTGCAAAGTAATGGTACCGTGTTGACTACTAATTGGGAAGAAGCAAAAAATAAAGAGTTTGAAACATCACCACCAGACGGGATGGAGGCTAAAAAATGGGGTGTATAGGAAGAAAAATGTGTTGAAGTATAACAATTGAGTGGTTAGAGTATGGTGTAGGATTCAAACCTTGTGTTTATTCTCTGGGGTAAGACTGAATTTCGCAATTAAATAAAATTTTTGCATTCACAAGATGCTTAACTTTTTCAGTGCCTTAATTTTGCTCTCTCTCTCTCTCTCTCTCTCTCTCTCTATTTTTTTGTTGAAACTAATTTGCCTCTCTCTCTCTCCCCCCACTTTTTGACACCATCTACTGAATGTTCTTTAGGTCCTTTCCAATTACAAAACTACTACTGCTCAATCGTATAACAAACTTTCGCAAAATGCATATTGAATCAATTCCAATGAGATGGGGGCTGGGGGACAATTACGCTTATTTGCTAATTGACGATAAATCGAAGAATGCCTGGTTGATTGATTCAGCGGTTCCTGAGGAAGTTACATCATATATCAACTCCAAAAAGCCTCAATATGAGTTAAAAGCGATTGTCAATACTCATCACCATTATGATCACTCTGATGGGAACCCATATTTCCATAAAAAGTATCCTGATTTGCCAATTATTGCGGGAAAGGATTCTCCTTTGGTGACTTATACTCCATCACATGAAGAAGTGATTGACTTGGGAGATAACTTATCAATTACTGCTTTACATACACCTTGTCATACTCAAGATTCGATATGTTATTATGTTAAAGATGCCAAAACTGGTGAAAAGGCGGTGTTTACCGGAGATACTTTGTTCATTAGTGGTTGTGGCCGATTCTTTGAAGGCACTGGCGCTGAAATGAATGTAGCGTTGAACAAGATCTTAGCCAACTTGCCCAAGGATACCAAAGTGTATCCAGGACATGAATACACCAAATCAAATGTCAAGTTTTCAAGCAAGATTTTACAAAATGAAGCAATCAACAAATTGAAACTGTTTTGTGAAGAGAACGAGTATACTACTGGGAAATCCACCATTGGTGATGAGTTGCAATGTAATCCATTTATGAGGTTACTGGATCCCCAAGTACAGGAAAAGACTGGATTGACTGATCCTGATCAGGTAATGGACAAGCTTCGTGAAATGAAAAACAACTCATAGCGTTTGTGTGTAGTCTAATGTGGGTTTATTTATTTATGGAAGCGATGTAGAGATATGTCTATGATCAATTGAGCACGTGTCTTAGTCTATAAAGCTACCAGGCAAGAATGGAAGGTTACTTAAGACACGCAGAAGCTCCAGATTCATTAATCTTTCAAACGATTTCGATTTAGATTTTGATTTCGATTTCGATTTCGATTCTTTTTTTCTCTTGGGTGTAGACAAAGTGTGTACCCATTTTATTTTGCGTGTCTGAAACATAAATTACACGACATTAGGTTTGCTACAAAGTACACGACCTTTGTTGCAAAACCTTATTCACCTATTAGATATAAGTTGTCAAAGGTGATTGATACCAGTTTTTTATAATGCAATCATCCTTCTACTTATCAATTTTCATTACTACTTTACGTATCTCTGTCCTTATCAGGGTTCACTTGCAGATGCTGCTAGGACTACTTTACACTAAAATAGCTTTTACAGAATATTATACAAGACACCAAAGGTCCTAGTCGCCAGGATTTGGTGGTGTACTATATTTCAGTTAATACCGAGGAATTACAAAAGGTGAGAAAAAAATCACCTTTGAAAAGTCACAATCTTCCCAAAAACAGCTTTGAACTAAATTAACACTTTTCCATGTGTCATTGGTAGATTTATTTTCATACAAGAAACTGAAAAAGGAGTGAAATATCGGTTATTCCATTTCTTTCAACACTGTATTCTAAAACGGGAAAAGAGAATTTGTTGTCTCTTTGTATAGACTTGTTTTTGCATCCTCACTAATCTAGTGCCGTAAAAAGGTTTTTTTTTTAGCAAAAACTTACACCACTTCAAACTCGTACAAAGTTTGGTTTTTTGGTGTCATCAACCAACAACTCCGGTTGCCAAATTTCAATCAATTCTAAATCATATTCGAATTTACCCATAGCAAATTTCTCATACTCTTCAAATATACCAGAAAGACACCATCCCTGTAGTAGTTTCCTCATTAGGCCAATAAACAACCCCGTACGGTGTTTACCCTTATTTGAATGGATCAAGATGGGGTAGTTGGATTTGTCGAGAGTTAAATGTAGTGCTGTGGTTAAACTGAGCAACGTTTGCTGATTTTCTTGTGACTTGTTGAATGGTTCTTGTGACGATTCGACTTGCAAGTTGTGGAATGTAATGTTATTTTGGTTCTTGATCCAGGTGATGTATTGGTTGAATATCTCCGTGGAGCCATCTTTGTCCTTTTTCTTCTTCTTCTTCTTGTTGGTGGAGGATGCAGGCGGTGTGGCTGTTGCTTCGTGGCCCAAGTCGCCGAGATATATAATGGTTTTGAGATTGAGTTGTTGTAGGAATGGGTAGTTGATTTCCATGGGAAATCCAGATCGATAAATGCCATCTTCAACCAATGCGAAATTCAATGGTGGTACAAGATTCAAATGGATCTGGGATTCGATTATTGTAGGTGGTGGTTGATCTTGTGATGAATTGGTCTGCAGGGCAGGTTGTGCGGAAACTTTTTTGTTGGTGGATCCTGTTTGCGATGACGGGCTTGTATCAGTCATTATATTTGAATAAGAGGGTGTACTCATCTCGGGGTGTTTATCACAGCGCAGTGGGTTCAAATTTGATTGGAATTGGAATTGGAATGGTAGATTTTAGAATGTCTGGCAATATTCTTTGGAATCAACGTTTATATGCAGGTCTTTACTACTAACTTGTTTGCAAATCTACCAAAAATAGAGCTCATCGTAAGTCTTGCCTCCCCAGAGATCAGTAATAGAAGTGGATTAAAGCAAGTACAACGCTTTGATCCACTTTAGTGTCGACAAAATTGGACATAAAAAAAGGTGAATAAATTAATGGTAAAGTAAACTATATTTTGTATTGCGATCAATAATCGGTCAGTCGCTTGAAAAAAAAAAAAAAAAAAAATATTACAATTAAAATTTTTCAAAAGAGGCAACCTACAAGCATTCAATTTTCCAACGGGTTAATACAGCGCAATATATTACAGGTGTGGTACAACTAAAGGTGTAACTCAAGACCATCAATAAGAAAAAAGCATAATCGATTATACGCCTTTTCTTCTTTGTTTTTTGTTTTGCCATCACAACAAGCTTCATAGTGAGAGATTTTTCTACTCAAATTACATCATTGAAAACCTCATCTCCTTAAAAAAACCATTCACATAGACACACACACAAGCATAGCTCGTTCTTAATATGTCTTGGATATTTGGTAAACCACAACAACCATCGTCGTCATCAGATGACTCACTTAAGCAGAAGTTGGGATTTGATCCAAACGAAGTATCGGACGTGCAAACCATAATTTCAACCCCAGGCTCAATCAACACCACTGGCACCAACACCAACGGCGCCTCCGCGTCCTCCTCATCCTACGCTGCTTTACTCCATCCATTAGCAGGATTGGACAAGGGTGTCGAGTACTTGGACCTTGAAGAAGAAAAACTAAACCAAGTTGAAGGATCACAAGGTTTAATCCCCAGTAGATCATGGACCGATGATTTGTGTTATGGAACCGGTGCTGTTTATTTGATGGGTTTAGGACTTGGTGGATTATCAGGTTTTCAACATGGTGTACGCACATTACCAGCAGGAGCACCAGGTAAAGTGCAATTGAATCACATTTTGAATAATATTACAAAGAGGGGTCCATTTTTGGGAAACAATGCTGGTGTGTTGGCATTGACTTATAATTTAATTGATTCTAGTTTGGACGGATTGAGGGGTAAACATGATGATGTGAATTCTGTTGTTGCTGGTGCGTTGGCAGGAGCATTGTTTAGAAGTAGTAGGGGGTTGAAGCCTATGGTTTATTCGAGTGCGTTGATGGCTGGTGCTGCTGGATTATGGTGTGGTATCAAACACAGTTTGAAGTAAAAGAATTAGGGGGGGGAGGGTGCAGAGAAGAGAGGAGAGGAGAGGAGAGGAGTTGACTTTTTGTACATAAGCATTGATTATTGCATTCTACTATTTTTGGATGTGATGGCACAAGCAACGACATGTTGTGTATTATAATTGGACTAGTTGTTATAATAGAGATGGATTCATTGTTGATGTATACTAATGCTCTATTAAAACTTTTGAACCTCTATACAAACATCTCACCAACATTCAAACAGCTTGTATTTTTTCTTGTTTATTTAGTTGGTTAGTAGCCACGGCTTGATCTTCAAGATTGCGATCGACTTCAACTCCAGAATCAACCATTTGTTTCCATTCACCTTTGCTTTTTTCCTCATTGCATTGTTTCTTTTGTCGTTTAACTTGTTTATGTTTTGGTATTTCCATTATTCTCTTTGTTGGAGAATCATTTAAATCTTTCAACATTTCCCCTTCTTTCCAATTGTTGAAAAATTGTAAAATTTCATCACGGCGTGAGCCAGTGATGTAGTTGTGAAATGCAGTTGCATCTTGGAAAAAATGCAGTTTTTGACAATGTTTATTCATGACTTGATAAATTTTATCGTTCAAGTTATCTTGTTTGGTATTCATTTCATCAATCACTAGTTTCATTTGTTCAAAATTCTTCAGCTGAGAGAATTTCTGATAATATTTTGATTTACCGGGGATCATATTCATGACTAAAAATTTTGTACCTGAATATAAGTGATACTTCAGTCCAAGATCATACACTTCATTAATCAATTGATGTTGCAGTTGTACTGAGTTGTCTGCTCCTGATTTTGCAAATACTGACGGATTACATTCGGCAGCCTCAGCAATCATGATACTCAATTTATCATTGTTTAAAGCCTGTTGCACAGTGTCTAAATCCATTCGTGATTGGAAATTACCATTTAGTACAACACTAATTCCATATGATTGAATCAAGGGTATCAATTTGGGTAGATAATTCCAATATGGATCTTGTCGATTTCTCATTATTGGTGTACGACAATGTATAGTTAAATTGGCAATACCGGTGGTGGAGCATATTTGTTTTACAAGTTTATGAGATGCTTCAAAGTTGGGTAATAGTCTAATTTTACAACTAATGGGTTTGTTTTTGGGTTTACCCACCTTGATAACTAGGTTTTGCAAAATTGAACATAGTAAATCGGGAGTCTTCAATAATTCAGCACCCATGCCCGAATGAGTTGAAAATGACTTGGGGCATCCGCAGTTTAAATCAATTCCATCGACATCATCAATCACTTTTTGTGCTGCTTCAACTGCCAAATCAGGATCAGATGTACCCAATTGCAAAATGAGTTTACCCGATTCATGAGGATGTTTGCGAAACACAACCGTCTCGGGAAAAGGTTGTTTTTTATTGTTGTTGTGGTTATTTTTGGCAATGTAATCGATAGTCCCTAGTGTCTTATTCTCCACTCGAGTTGTGGTTATCAATTTCTTGTCGATTAGTTCTGGTGACCAAACTAAATCGCAATTGTATTTGAGTGATAGTAGTCGTATTGGAAGTTCACCACTTCTAACCATGGGTGCGAGACATACTTTGTTAGTATAATCAATCATCTTCCTTAGCATAATCTGACCCGTGTGGCCGTGTGGGGTGGGGTGGGGTGGGGAGAGGAAGGGGGGAACTGCGAGTAAAAGTGTTTGTTAAAGTCGTTAAATCAGAGTGGAAAAGAATGAGATAACTCTCTTTGAGCAGTGGGCGCACACACTAGAAGAAGAAAAAAAAAAAAAAAAAAAAAAAACAAATGGGAGATGAGTGTCGTGAAAGTCAATGTCGTAAAAATTGATGTCGTGAAAGAGAATGAAAGTAGATATTTTTTTTTTCTGTTTATTTGTGTTTTACTGCGTGATAATAACGTTTCCCAATTCGGAAAAATCAATCGGTGTTTTTAAAAGCATCTGATATGTAGGATGTAGCAGCTGCGTTTGAAAAAGATATACAACGGTTATCTGCGTTAGAGAGTGGCTAGGTTACTTGTAAGTACTTCCTTCATTCCTCGGCTAACTCGAAGCAATGGCGACTACTGTTGTTGAACTTTGAGAGTCTGTACCTAAACCTAAACGACTTTTGGTAATAATCTCCCACTATAAATCTTTTTTCGAACCAATGACTGATTTGTCAAATGTAATGAAAGAAATGCTACTATATGCAGTACTTCAAAAAAAAAGTAAAAAGATATATAAGAAACATTGCGTCATTTGTTATGATAAAAAAAAACACACACACACACACAAACACAAACACACACACAAACACAAACACACACACACACAAACGTTAAACGGAAAAAAAAAAAAATGAATGAATGAATGGAGTCATCCATTACTTCAAAAGATGTATTGCAATTGGATTGGTGGGTAATAGCAATTGAGTTTAGAAAAGTAGACAGATCTATTGTATGGTGCATCAATGGTAGAGCGTACCAGTTCTAAGAAAAAAGCGAAAAGAGCTAATTGTCAGGTGACCTTCTTTGATGTTTTTGTTCTTTGCCAACTATCTACCCCACCTCCATAAAGAAAAGAAGAAAAAATGTTTTTTCTTCTTTTTAAAAAAAAAAAAGAAAAAAAAAAAAAAAAATATCTGTTTGTTTGTTTGTCTTCGTCGTTCTTTCTTCATCTTTTGTGTTTCTGTGATGTGTGTGTCATACCCATACAAAAGCAAAGGGCAAAAGCAAAGGGCAAAAGAAAGAAAGAAAGAAAGAAACAAAACGCTTGGTGGTTGTGTTGTCTGACACTACGCTTTTTTTTTTTTTTCTTTTTCTTTTTCTTTTTCTTTTTCTCTCTCTCTCTCTCTCTCTCTTTCTTTCAGTAAATCTTGTGTCATGCATTTTGATATCTTACTTACTATTAAGCACAATCAAATATTGACTAAGAAAGTCAATGGGGTAGTAGGATTAGTAAGAAGATATTTTAGAATTGCTCTTAGTGTGTATGATATGACTGACTAGTAGCAATCAAAAGTATAGCAGCGTATAGTAATTTCCATACTAACCTTATTACTAAGACACCCTATTATAGATAGATGGCAAAAATGTCTCATATGTACTACGCACGTATTGTGTATTGTGTATTGTGTATTGTGTATATGGCGTTTTTATTTTTTTTTTTTAACAAAGTGTCATTTCTTTTGCAGATTGTGTTATTGGCTAAATATATATGGATATCTGTCACAAAACAACCACCGTACAGTACCCAATACTAATAACCAACTCGGGCAATGACCATAGCTACTAAGGAAAATGGATATTCTCTAATTCATATCAACCCCATAAGCATTCATGAACCATCTAAAGATAAGTCCATGACCATTGGCATGTTCATTTGATATCACACATATACACGCCTCTCTTCCCTTCTGCACTCCTCCTCCC
>OGTC01000136.1_pt1 | contig 48504 bp, 31 predicted proteins | sample 1574531 | NCBI WGS metagenome assembly OGTC01 (sample SAMN03295859, study PRJEB24534) | human gut metagenome | isolation source: fecal sample 2 from infant 9 | host: Homo sapiens | place: USA: Pittsburgh, PA | collected 2014-07 | reverse complement strand
TCGATAAATGCAGTACTGTAAAAAGTTCAAGTTGAAATATGGTGAGAAATGAAGCCACGAGTTAATAACCGTAAGTAAGGTGAGAGATGGTAGTTCTTGTATACAATGAATAAATCAGTAACTTGAAATGTGCAAGTCGGGTTATAATGTGTTCATTAAGCTATAGTAATGTAGTTGGTTGTTCGCTATAGTGTTTGTTTGTTAATTGCACGAAATTAGTGCTAGTATTCAATAATCTTCCCTTGATCTTTCAACAATATTTTCCCCACTAATCTCCTTTTCCTTTCATATCTATACCTTGTCCCATTGATCGTCTGTACTTCCAGAATCCAGTTCTATTTTGACCAGTTTACACTACCTTAGAATCCCATCAAAATATTTTTGTTCACACAACTGGCTCACAGGAAGGCAAATATGTAGACGGATATGTTGGTATGTACAAACATATTGTTGAACCACTGGGTTGCGGTACTAACCTGTCTCAAGATCAAGCCAATTACTGAAACCAGGACCCCTCGTCATACGTTGGATGACGAAGATAGTAATGCAAAGCCAAACCCCATCCCTGAGGTCAGAATATCCTTGAATGATACAGGTGCAACGTATGACTACGTATTGATAGCCCCACAGACCATAAGTTTGATACAGGATCAATTGCCGAACAAATTGAATGTGGGAACAATAACTGTGGATTATCCAAACTTGATTAAAGAGTTGTCAAAAGAGGAACAAAATGATTACGATGAAGATGAACAGTTATATGTTGCTCTTGAGAACGAAGCCTTGAAAAACAGATTCAAGAAAGAAGAAATTTCAGTATACTTGTCTAATGGTGTCTTGTCAATAGTGGTGCCGCATTTCGCAAACACGATCACCTACAATGTCCTTGCAAGACAATTGGTTCAGCAGTTGAAGCCACTGAAAAGCTGGATACTATTAGCTCCGTCCAACTTGAACAACAATCAATCAATAAACAAATTACTTTTGGATACAGGGACCGCCTTCTCTGTGTTGTCGCAAGTTCCAGTATTGAGACCACCACATTCTATAACTGGTATCACTGCTGCCGTTGTTTCCCAATTAAACTTGATAGGTGCAACTAATGTCATCACCTTGGTGTTGAATTCAGAAGGACATTTGGGCTATGAAAAATCAGACAACGACTCTATAGTCCATACCGCGTACGTATTGGGTGATATTATCCCCATCGATAAAGAACAATATGTGAAGAACTTAAGTGCAAGAGTGAGAAAATTCAATGGGTACTCAAATTTGGGCATATACATTTAACAATACCTAATTGGTTGAGTTTCTCATAGATAAAAAGCAGTTCCACAACACACTAATGGACGAACTAAATGGAACTTGAAAATCCCGCGGTACAATCAAGAAATTGATGAACTGAATAGGAAACCAAACTGAATAGTTAATCATTAAAGTTTTCAAATAAATGGCTCCCAACTTTCTTTTTGTATCTTCCCAAGTACCGTTTTCTAAAACCATCGTACCATAAGTGAAGAAGCAAAACAACGAAATAGGTGAAAAGCAAAATTGATCAGTCATTACTTTTCTCAAAACTTCAATAAACTTGGGATCTTTGGAGTAGATTTGAAGGAATTTATACCACCAACATTGAATAAAGCCCATGATAAGCCCCCAGCACATAAACCCCGCCAATCGGTTAAATTGAAAATACGTCAATGGAACATATGTGACTAAATCATTGTTGAATCGACCTTGCTCATCCTCTTCCGCATCATGATCTCTCCGTAGGTACTCTATAAATCTATCCAAACCTTGATCATCGATACTAACGTCATCGTCAGTGCCCACATCGTCGTGCTCGATGCCTGTATTAGCCTCGGTATCCAAAGCTACTGGCTGCACTGGATCATTGAGCTTAAATGAAATCATTGGTTGGTTCGGTCGATAACTTAAAATCAGTTGGGCTAAACTCTCCGATATACCATAAAGTACCAAATTCGTGACAATTATGGTAATCAAGGACGATTTCATATACAAATTGGTATATTTTGTAGTCAACTTGTAGAGGAATGTGCCTAGGATCAAAATTATTAGAAAATTTAAAAAGGGGATATTGTAGCAACGAACACTATTCGCTAGTCTTGTGAGGGGGTGTCTTTTCGTGAAAGGCTCATCGTCCGTTAGTTGGATAGGCATGGTTTGGTTGAGAAAAGATACATTGCCATTGAATCCTTTGATCGGATCTAATTATTTGCGATTGTGCATCAATTGACAGTATCGCTACCGAAGTGTGCATCTGCTACCATTCGCTACCATTATTTCAATGTTACCAATCAAAAAGTGACGAAAAAAGAAAAAAATTAGGCGTAAGCAGACACTTCAATTGGAAGAACAAACCTTTTAGAAGCAGAGTCTCAAAACACAAGTTAAGCATGTCATACACTCCATCAAATACGCCAGTCAGGGCTGCACCCATTTCCGGTGACTATGAATTAATTGATGGAGACCCGTATTTCACCAAAGTTATCCGTTATTTCCGTCCGTCAGATTATTTAAACTGGGGTATATCAACAGCCATTGTTCCTCTTGGAATCAATGTATGGGAAAGATTAGAACCATCTTTAGGTAAAGGCATGAAGCCCTCTCCTATCGCCGGTACCACATATCGTGCAGCAACTGCTATTGGGTTTGTAGGAGGATTCTTTTTAGCCTATGTCAAAACAAGCCAACGTTTCCTTGGGTGGAGGGAGAATTCTCGAGAAGTCGCTAAAGACAGATACGAAGTCAAGGAATTATTGAGTCAAGGTAAATTACCTTATCACGAAAATGAAAGTGTATTGGATGACAGGTCCAAGGATGTTGCTAACAGAAATTCTCAATACAGCAACTCACTTTTATTTATATTGCCTTGGTTCAACTTGGCATATCATCCATATCACCAAGTGAATTTGAAAAAGTACTATGTTAATAGACCGGGTGAAGAAGATTGGGGTTTCAACCTAAAACCACTTGATGAGATTTATTCCAGTAATGCGAAAAAGTCAGTTTAGAGTGGGCCGACAATACTAGCGAATGGTTTTATTTGACAAAGGTTAGGGAAAGTGTGGAAACCTACTCATCCAGAGAAAGGATCAAAAAAGTGGCGCGAAATGAGGCTGATGTTTTTGAGCCATAGCACATACAACAATGTACACTATTTTATAATTGTCAGCTTTTGACATTGGTTAACACCAGTCTCTAAGATTATGCTGTAGAGGTGCTTTTTCTATTCCGAATATCTCTCCAACTTGTTCAAACATGAATGCATCATAAGATTGTACTACTTTAGGCTTACACAAAACAAATTTAAATTAAACGTGTGTCGTCAAAAACCAAAACATAAACATTTCAAAAAAAAAAAAAGATTTGATTTCCCTACACCACCAACTTATTCACTTTCATCACAATAAATAATTATTGAATATGGCCGAAGAGGTGGATTACACGAAATTACCACTTGAGGAGAAGTTGGATCACAAAGTTTGGAAAGCTCGTTTGAGTGCATATGAAGACCTTTCTAATCAATTTGAATCGTCGCGTAACGATCAGGATCCTGTGTTTACTAGTCAGTCACCTGAGCTATTCAAAAGAATTTTGACTGATTCAAATGTCGTGGCACAAGAGGCAGGGTACAGGGCCTTTATGGATTATTTGAAATATGGAGGTAACGCGTCTGTAGTGGGCCGCCTTGTCAAAAGTATTGGTATCATTCAACCAATTTGTGAGAAAGGGTTATCATCATCCAGGAAAGGTACAAAAGATAGTGCGATTGAGAGCATTTTGATAATGGTTGAGTACATTGATACGCCTGATATAATCATTGAAGAGATCATTTTACATCTTGGTAATCGACTACCCAAATTAGTTGCAGGTTGCGTGATGGCATTGGTTGCAATCTACGACAATTTTGGGTGCAAGGTGGTTTCACCAAAGCCTGTTCTTCCCTCATTGGGTAAATTATTTGCACATGCTGACAGAAATGTTAGATCAGAAACCACTAAATTGGCAGTTGAATTGTACAAATGGATGGGAAGCTCCTTGACCTCAATCTTGTTTCCAGATTTAAAACCAGTACAGCAAAAGGATTTAACATTGGCCTTTGATGACGTCAAGGATGAGAAACCGCAACAAAAAAGACTCACGAAAGCACAGAAGTATGAAATTGCCAAAGAAGAGGAGGCAAGTGCTGCATCGATGTCACAAGCGCACGGAAAAGAGGATATTGAAATGAGTGATGCTGCGTTATCTGATAATAATTTTGACCCACTTGAATTTGTTGAGCCAGTAGAAGTATTGAGCAAACTACCAAATGATTTTGAAAGCAGAGTGGCATCAGCCAAGTGGAAAGACAGAGTCGAAGTAATAGAGGAAGTTCAGTCTGTGTTAGAGAAAGCTCCCAAGTTGATTGAGAGCGATGACTATGCCCCCCTCGTGAGAGTATTTGCCAAGAATATGCGCGATGCCAATATTCAAGTAGTCCAATTAGCTGCAACGTGTGCAAACCACGTTGCAAAAGGTTTGCAAAAGAATTGGCTAAAATATCAATCAATTATTTTGGGGCTGGTAATTGAAAGAACCAAGGAGAAAAAGCCCGCTGTAGCTAACGCGCTAGACTCATTCTTGGACACAATGTTTGCTATATCGGGGCTTAGTGGTCCAATTCTTGAAGAGGCAGTGGCTGGAATGAAACTCAAAGTGCCGCAAAACAAGATTGCTTGCGCTAGCTTCCTTCAACGGTGTCTTGCAAATACTACAAAAGCGCCAAAGTCGACTGAAATAGATTTGATAATGAATACTGGTGTCAAGTTGCTTAGTGATTCTCAAGAACCGATTAGACAAGCAGCTACAGAATTGATAGGGACGTTAATGAAAATAACTGGTGAGAGGGAATTGAATAAATTTCTTGAAAACACAGACGATAATCGAAGAGCAAAAATCTTGAAATTCTATGAATCAGTCGAGGTGAAATGCTATTTTTCACAAGCAGCTTCAGCTCCACCATCTCGGGATCCACCAGCAAAGAAGGCTTTTTCGTCTCGCACAACATCGCTACAAGGTGGAGGATTTGCATCTAGCTCTTCCACAATTCCATCCAAGCGAGAAGCTAGCTCACCTGCAAAAAGGGTTGACGATGTAAAGGCAACCAACTTAGGAAAAGGATTAACATCCAGGTCGTTGTCGAAGCCGACATCTACGTCACTACGTTCTTCAAAAGTAGCAACCTCGGCATCTCTTGCAAGCAATCATATCAACTTGTCACACCCACTGGCAACCATTGTTCAGAGTACACCACCATCATCCCACATTGAATATGTCACCGACCCCAAATTAGAACAAGAGTTGCAACAATTGCGACAGGAATTGAAAAGGTATCAGCTGCAACAACAACAAGACCGAAATTTAATTGAACAACTCAATACGGAGAACTTGACATTGAAAGAAGAGATCAATTCACTTAACTCGCGACTTGAGCAAGAGAAGAGATCAAGTTCAATAACTATCAGTCACAAAGATACTCAAGTCAATAATTTGAAGATAGAATTGGATAAAGTGAACCATAAGATTAAAGATCTTGAAGCTGAAAGGGAGATAAATAAGTTGCAGCAGTCTAATAAGTCCTACTTTGCCCATGACCAACCTACCATCAATGACACAAATTACAGGGAACCCGATATAAGAAGAGGCGTTCATCGATTATCAATCACCGAACAAGATCAGTTTGTTCAGCCCACACAAGCTGATGGTAGCGGAACAATAGGCTACAATCGAAGCTCATTTCATTCGATCTCAAGCAATAAGGAGAAATTAAATGTGGACGCTGGCGATGATTGGAAACGCGCTGCCGAAGTAACACAACAGTTGAAGAAGAGAATTGAAAGAATGAAGGCTAGAGCTAGAACTCCTTTGAATGTTGAGTAAAATCAGTAGCTATTATTTAGTATGATGAGAAAGAAAATGTAAGTGCTTAGCGCTACCCTTCTCAGCAAATCCCTACATCGGAGGAGTGCGCTTTTTGAAAAATTGAGAAATTCTCAGTCTAACCTCACCAATAGTGTTTTATCAGCAAGCAATGTCGAGCAAGTTAAAGATCCTTGTTCCTGTGAAAAGAGTGATTGATTATGCAATCAAACCTAGGATCAACAAGACAAACACCGGAATTGAGACTAAAGGTGTCAAGTTTAGTATAAATCCGTTTTGTGACATTGCGTTAGAAGAATCCATTCGTCTTAAGGAAAAAACGCCAGAGTTAGTCGAAAATATACATGCCGTGTCAATCGGACCAACGAAAGCTCAGGACATATTGAGAACTGCATTGGCCAAGGGGGCTGACACTTCAACCTTGATTGACGTAGGTGAAGAGACGGTTGAACCATTACAAGTAGCTAAGTTGTTGAAGAAAGTGGTGGAGGATAAACAGTCAAACTTGGTGGTTTTGGGAAAACAAGCCATCGATGATGATTCAAACCAAACGGGACAAATGCTTGCTGGATTGTTGAACTGGCCACAAGCTACAAATGCATCGAAAGTTGAAGTTAAAGACAACGAGGTTTTTGTAACGAGAGAAATTGATGGTGGGGCTGATGTATTGAAAGCCAAATTGCCAATGGTGATCACTGTTGACTTGAGATTGAACGAACCAAGGTATGCAAGTTTGCCAAATATAATGAAGGCTAAAAAGAAACCATTGGAAAAATTGAAGTTGAAGGACTTTGGTGTTGACTCAATTGACAATAGGTTAGAGGTGGTTAAAGTTGAAGAGCCACCCGCAAGGCAAGCTGGTGTAAAGGTTGAAAATGTTGACCAGTTAGTAGAAAAGTTGAGAGAGTTGAAGGTTTTATAAGTGAGTATAGACACCTCAACGTCAATGCGGCAGCATAAACTTTGTAGAATCTTGATCATGTTCACAGGTAATACCAAATGTGTAGGTACATATCATCGAAATCAGGCGCGCTAAAGAAAAAAAAAGCAGGACCTATTTGACAAATGCTGATAATGACAACTACTACCCTTGAAGCCTCTCTCAATTATTTGTCCAAGGCTATTGATTCTTATGATTTCAAACGTGCTTTGAAGCCATTGACCGTGGGTATTAGTGGACCTCAAGGATCGGGCAAAACGTATTTGGCATCGTTCTTGACTCGGACTTTACAAAATAGTTACCCCAATTTAAGAATTACGCAATTCCTGATTGACGATTTCTACTTAACAAAATCGGACCAGGAGAAAGTGACACAGGAAGCTGTAGCCGATGGGAACAAGCTACTCAATGGAAGAGGGTTACCAGGAACCCACGATTTGAGGTTACTACAAAACGTGCTTCACAAAATTTGCGACAACTATAAAACTGAGTGGGTGCCGGTAAAGATACCCTCATACGACAAGTCTGCATTTGGTGGGTTGGGGGACCGTCTGAGCACGGATGCAGTCATCCTTGAGCAGCCAGTCGACGTTATTATTTGTGAAGGTTGGTTCAATGGGTTCATGCCTTTGGATGAAGACTTGATCAATATAAAGTATTTGACAAGCCCTGTTGATTCGATTTTACAACGACATAAGCTTTACCAGATTCAGGATGTCAACAATAGGCTTACGGAATACGTTCCCATATGGAAGGTGTTTTCACATTTTGTTATAATACAAACCGGTACAATTGACAATGTTTACAAATGGAGAATTGAGCAAGAACATGCCTTGATTGCTCTCAAAAGCCAGGGAATGAGTGATGAAGAGGTTAAATTGTTTGTCGATAGATATATGCCAATATACCTTTTGTATTATGACGAGTTTTGTGAAAAGGGACCACCAGATACTGAATGCTTAGTGTTGTCGATTGATCACCATAGAAAGTTGTTGAACTTACGAGCCTTAAATGCATGAATCTTTGTAGCACATCAATTGTAAACTGTGGATTCTTTGATAACATTTTCTCGTTCACATTTTTTTTTTTCACTTTACGTGAAAGCACTTGGTATTTCCTGTTTGAGTACAACATGACAACGGAGGAGGAACTTACGGCAGGTTCGTACTACTCACGGCATTAATCATTTCTAGCAATTACTAACTTCTTGGTAGATGAGATTGCTTTGTATGATAGGCAAATTAGATTATGGGGTATGGCAACCCAATTGAGACTTCGATCAACAAAAATCTTGGTCATCAACCTTGGAGCAGTTGGCACAGAATGTGTCAAGAACTTGGTATTGGGTGGTCTAAACTCAATAGAGATATTGGATAGCTCCGTGGTCAAAGAGGAAGACTTTACCGCACAATTCTTTTTACCAAATGATGCCTCGATTGTTGGCCAATTGAAATTACCACTAATAGTTGACAATATTAAAGAATTGAATACTAAGGTTGATTTGAGTATCAAGACTTCTCCATTGGATGAAGCTTTTGCGGAGCCAAGTTACTTTAAGAAGTTTGATTTGATTATCGCCACTGAATTATCAAAGACTCAAATTATCAATCTCAATGAAATCTCAAGGCGTTTAAACATACCACTCTATGTAGGAGGTATGCACGGACTTTTTGGCTATATTTTGGTTGATCTCATTGAACATACATCTTACAATGAATACAACCAAAGCTCAGTCCCCAGAAAAGTTAATGTTGAACTATCCAGGAATAAAACAATGATTGCGGTAAAGCCTGATCCATTGAAGAAAGTAGACATAGTTACCATCAGGGATGTGTATTCCCCACTCAAAACTATATTCACTTCAAAAGAAGTGGCAAGATATTCCAGTCCAAGAGAAATACGGAAAGCGACTTTATTGCCTATCATCATTGCATTGTTTGATATTCCACGTCCTCAGAATCCAAGTGATGTAATAGATGTCCTACTTTTGAGGTCCAAAGTCGAGGAAACTTACAAGACATTAAACCTTCCTGCCGTGTCATTTTCAGAGGACTACATTCAGAAATTGAGTCGACAGGCGTATGCTGAATTTTCTCCATCTGCCGCTGTTCTTGGGGGGACATTGGCTCAAGAGGTTATACGTTTTTTGAGCAAAAATTACTCTCCAATGAACAATGTTGTGCTATTGGATGCAACAAACGCAACAATGCCAATCTATAGTATGTAGATTTAATTGTACAAATGCAATTTTTTTGGATCTATTTGCTTGGCGTACTGGTTCGAGCTTTCCGTTTCTTGAAATGTGCCGTGTCCTTTAAAAACTTGAACGCAATACCTAGTTTTCTCTCGAGCTGCTCATTCGCGGTTTCCAAATCACCAATTTCGTCAAGAATCGATTGATGCTTAGATTCAAACTGTTCTCCTTTGGTTTCTTGGTCTCGCTCGTACTCGTCATATTTCCTTTTTGCATTTCGTATTTGTTCAGTAAGCAACGTTTGGTCTTCCTTGGCTTCGTTAATGGCACTCAAAGAGTTTTCGTACTCCTTATTGGTAAAGTTCTTCTCGTCGCTTTTCGATTGTATTCGTGCAATAAACTGTTTTACTTGACCTTTAAGCTTCCATATTTGCAATTGATTCTCAACATACAATTTCTTTTCGGGAGTGTCAGCTTTATTCAGAAAGCTGTTTAACGCATCTTCTTTTTCCTTAATAGCTGACTTAATTTCTTCGAGTTGTTCTTGTTTCTTGGTGTGCCACTTGTTACCACTGTCGATCCTCTGTTGCGAATGGTCTAGATCGTCAAAAATTTTTGAAACAGCTAGTCTCTTTTCCTTTTCTCTTCTCCCGATTTTATTTTGAACCTCCTCAGAATCATATTTTTTGTAAGAAGCATACTCGTCTTTTGCTCTTCTCAAATCCTTGCACGCTGTATTCAACTGGAGTAATAATTTGTGAGTCAACATACTAGTGTCTTGTCTCTCGGTAGCACCAGTTATTCCAATCAACTCATTATAGGAGTTCTTCAATGGGTTAGAAATATAGTCCAGTTGTAGACGTTTTGATTCGTAGTATGTTGGAGTAGCTTTCTCACACATGGACGGTTGCAACCCGTAAGGGGTGTAATGAAAATGAGCTTCTGTTAGCAATGACCTTTCTACATCAATTGGAGTAAATTTCTGTATTGTGGGAAGAGCCGGTAATGGCCATGCCGGATATGTGCCTACTCTGTTCTGAAATATGTGATCGAAAAAGTTGGGTCCCAAATATGTTAGCCTCTGATGATATATTGGGAAAATGTCGGGAGGGATGTTTCCAATATAATCCCTCAAACATACGACTGATGAAATAAGCTTGTACAAGTAATCATTGTCACCATTATTTTGCTGGTAAAACAATTTTATATGCTCTATTGTCTTGAATGGTGCCAAACGAATGGTGACTGCTGGTTGCTCTTCACTTGAATGATTCTTTGACTCCAAATTTTGATAAAACGCTGTTTGGGTGTTAACATTTCCATCAATAGCAATCAATACATCAAATCGAGATGCCTCAAATAGATCTTGGTCCCGTTGAATGTCACCATCGGCAGGTATAAGGTGAATTTGAGTTGGGTTTTTAGACTTATTACCGTGTCCATTGAGGCTATTCCCGTTACCGCCATTGCCGTTTTTGACAGCCTTTTTTGATTCCCGCTGGATATTATTTCCAACATATCGCTTAACGATTTTGTTACCAGGGCACACCATAATTAAAGCTTCTATCAAATCAAAGAGCTTCACATTATTACTCATAACAAGACCCACTGACTTTACATGCGATGTTTTGTTCAGAATTATGACATTCAATAAATCTTTCAAAACATTAAACTTACCACTTGTTTCTGCCAATTTCGCTGGCATATCCTTCACAGCTAAATTTTTAGGCATGTAGTGGCTGATTAATAGATACGGATGCGTACACACTAGCATACAGTTTTCGATACACGTTTCAACCGACTTGAGTATAATGTCCTTGTGGTCATCAGTTTCACAAAACTTTAGTATATCGGGATAATGAAGGGAAATAATTTGATCGGTGAGCTCTTTCTGGTATTCGTACATCGGGGTGCCCAAATGATAGTCCCCGCTGTTATTTGTTTCGCTGAGCTCCAATTCAATTATAGGAGGTTCCGGCGTGCTATCCAATATGCGTAACAAATTCATAATTGTTTGAAGTGGTGGATTTTATTAGTTGGTCAAGTACTGAAATTTTTAATCTCTCATTTTTTTTTCTATCGCGATATGGTTCACAATCTACACTATTATACAACGGTCTTACTCTATATTTTACGAGAAACATATTACCTTCTCTACTGCGGCGATTGCCATAATTTAACCGTTCGGTCCCAGCCACCACTTACGAAATTGATTGCATTATTGGCATCGCTGATATCACAACTCATCACCTTTTCATTATGACCTTTCAAAGTATTAATTAGAATCCAATTATCTGCCGACCAAATCTTTACTGTCCCATCGTACGAGCTAGTAGCTAAGCATGAGCCATTGGTGTTAAAACCGTCTTCATCTGCCACCCCGTTTCCACTGTGAAATCTCACATCACTCACAAGCTTCGTATGTGCAGGTATAGAAAAAAGTTCCTCACCTGAATGGTCCAACTTCCGCATATCCCAAATTTTTACCGAACAATCGCCAGATCCGCTAGCGAAATGGTACCCATTCAAAGACCAATCAAGACCGTACACTCCTTGCATGTGCTTTTGAAGTGGCATAAGAGCTCTCCCCGATCTCAAATCCCAAACATACACTACACCATCCAATCCTCCAGATAAAAATAATGAACCATCGGGATGTATAGCGCCACTGTAAATCTCTTTAGAGTGCCCTTCTTGTTGGTACAACTCAACCACCTTGTTCAAGTCCCACAATTTCCACGTTTGGTCAAATGAGGTTGACAATGCAAAATCTCCAATTGGATGAAACAAAGTTTTGGTTATTCTGTTTGTATGGGCTTCCTTTATTGAAAGCTTGGGCTTAATGACCTCATCCGATGCCGTGATATTCCAAATATTCATGGTACCTTCACTTCCTCCTGATATTAGACGCTGTTGACTATCTTTTGCTTGCCAATCTAAACCGCCTACTTTCTCGGCGTGCTGTCCGCCTAGCAACTTCCCACTAGGACTCAAATCATTATTGTTCAAAACATGTACCGACCCGTCCCAAGTGCCACACGCAATCAAGTCCCCACTTGAAGAGTATCTCACACTCGAAACGGCTCTCGTGTTTCCCTGTATTACCTGTGATCCACAGAGTTCAATCTGTGACAACTTTGAGTTAATTGATCGCCTTTTCTTTAAAATCGTAGTGAATTGAGGAATCTTTTGTAGCATCTCTCTTTGATGTTGGAGTCTATATGATGCTTTACCCAAAGAGTGATTAAGAATTCGAATTCTCGCATCGTAAAGATTTGTTGGTCCGGGTGTATAAAAATCCTCTTCTTCGTCGTCATCCTCTTCATCATCATCTTCGCCACTGTGTATGTCGCTTGTTTCAAAGCCAGCATCATTAACTAAAATAAATAATCTTTCACGTCGCGCCTGGTCATCTTCACCATTAATAAATACAGGTTGACCGAGTTCCTTTAACTGTTGACGTACAACCTCATCTTCTTCTGCTATTGGCTTGTCATTGATGATGGGAATGTCATTGAAATTCATTGATGATGTTAAGGTAATGGTTTGTTATTAGAGGTCAATAATTGAAAGCGCTACCGCAAGTGACTTTTCTTTGTACTGATTTACATTATATTATACACCAACTTCTATCTACTTAATGATTACCTCTTAATATCCTATCAGAGTACTTTGCAAAGTCCTCCACGTCGTTGACCATTTCGTCCAAATCCGGTTGACAAAAAACTGCCAAAGTATTACGAGCGATATTTGGCTTGTCGGTCCCTTTCACGTAGTGTGGAACCGCTTTGAACTTGCCTTTGGAAATTTCCTGCAAGGCAGAGCCAGATTGAAATGCTAAGCAATCAGCAGGGATGCTCACTTTGACAACTTCATCATTTCTGTTTTTGATGTACAATCCAGCTTTGGAATCCGGCGATGCATCCAACGTGTGTGTTGATCCTTTCGATTCATCTATGAACAAAGCCGAAGTTAGCCCCGTGATGCACGAGTGGTCGAGATGCTCGCCACACCAGTCATCAACTGATTCGATCGCTTCTTTCTCTGTCGTGGGAAAATAATGCAACAATCGTGCCTTGGTGCATGTGGAATTCTTCACAATCACTTGTAAGTATTCCTTATGATAGTTATCCTCAATACTTGAAATATATTTGTCGCAAGCTTTTGCAACACTCCCAGCAACTTCGATAATCAACGAGCATAATGCCTTGCAATCATGTTCAAAATCTTGAAGAAGGGCATTGGTTGGCCAAATGTTGGATGCAGTATACGGCTTATAATTGGGGTATTTTTCAACCAATTCAGGCTCGGGACCCTCCAACTTGGGATCTTTATGGAAGGCGCAGTTCATGTAAAACGAACCCTTTTTGAAATCAGGCACAGACGAATTTGCCAATTTTTCCCTTCCACGAGACCACCCTACCAACCACATTGCCTCTTCGCATTCAAGTTTCTCGAGCTCTTCGTTCTCAAGGTTGGCCAAGATTGACGCGCTTGTGAGCACCTTCTGTCTGAGCCTTTTAAACTCTGGTGGTAAATCTCGGACAATGATAATTCCTAGCGAGTTGGGTCCAAAAGCTTTCGTTAATGTTTCATTGTCTATACCGGTTTGGAGAGCATCAAGGGATACGGTAACTGGATCCTCGCTTACCGTCATCGTAGTGTACTAGTTCAACCATGAAGCTCTTGAAAAATCTTTATTTTCAATTTCCATATACACGGCACTGACACTTGTTACACAAAACAGTTCTCCACTTTATTACATGATAAGAGACACTACATTAGTCTACGTGGAGAGTTGTTGCTACTTGATTACTACCATTCATACTACGCATAGAGGAACATTCCCACCAGGGTCTGCTGTTGAAGTCGACTGTGATTGTATTTCAAACCAAGTAACTCAGATCATGTGTCCTCATCTTCACAATCAAAAATCTCTCGCAATTGAGTTAGATGGTCACTTCGTCTCATTGAAGCTGCTTCGTCGTGAATTTCTGCCACATTTCTCACTCTTAATCGAGGCAACACTCTTTGATTATCAAGGTACTTTTCTCCGTATTTGGCGACACACATTTGTTTCAATCTCGCTTGCTCCTTGGAGTTTCCTGCCTTGTAACCCTTTGTCGCATATAGAATCTTATGAAGTCCACGGCTCTGCTTTGTTGATATATTATAACCGATATTTTTCAACCTCTGAATCACTATCGAAATATCATTACTTGATTCTCTTAGTAGGGTACTCAATTGTAACGAAGTTAACAGATAATTACTCCCGCCTATCAACGACTTTAAAATCTCCTTGTTTTCCTCAAACTCCTTCTTCATCTTTCCTTTCTTAGATGACACAAGAATTGATAGCGTGGTTCGGTGTGTGGACTTGATGGATACGTGTTTCTTGAAAAACTCTATAACTTCAGCGAGCTTGATGTTGGTATTGAGTTGAGCGCTGGATAACCCATTTCGACAGTTTTCAAAGTCGTAATTCTTTGTCGTGATGCTTTCAAAAAGCATCAAGTGTTGCTTTGTTGAAGTAAAATTATCGCTGTGTTGAATAGGTTTGGTGGCTGCTGATATGTTTGATGGAATAGTGTCAGATTCTTCTTGATCTTGTTTCTTCAAAAACGATTTTAGCTGCTGTTTTAACTGATCCTCTGTCATTGTTAGCACCTGAACTTCCCACTCGAATACCACCAGCTCAATCTCCAGTAAAATTTGGTAAAAATCATAGGATGCACTATTGACAAGAATGTAAAGTCCAATTGTCAGCTTGTTAAATCTGATTCCACTCAAGATCAAGTACCCAATTTGCTTTCTAGTACGAAGTTGGTATCGAACAAATTGGTTCATATGATACGCCAAAAACTGTCCCACGATTCGCTTCTCATCCTTTCTGGAGCATAATTGGATGTAGTAGTAAACAACATCATTAGGGTCATTCACATTCAAATTCTCAAGCATTAAATCATAATTCCTTCCTGTTTTCAAGTTTATACTAGATGCAAAGGTAAACAGACGCTTGGCCAAATGAATCTTTTCGTGTGACGTTATTATATTGATTACCTTACAAGCATCCATAGCAAATTGTCTGTCACCACCAGTGACAAGAATATCAATATGCTTGAAATCATGGAGTATCAAATCGCATACATGAGCAAGGTAACTAGTTTCTAAGAGCTCAACAGCTTCGAGTCTGTCGTCAATACCAAAAACGCCCTGTTCCAAAGCCATCACGGATGCTGCTACAATCTTAGCATTTGTTTCGCCGTGTTCTAAAGCATCATAATTGCGGCGCATTTGAAGCTTCATTGCGACAAACTTTCTATAATCCAAATTGAATGATGAAATCAAGTTTTCGACCCTCACGATAAACTCCTTCAAAAAGTAGAGAAGGCCAGATAGGGGACCCCGAATCTCAAAAGCCAAAGAAGGAGTAGTTACCAAATTTGCAAAGATACCCCAAGAGAATTGAGCCATTTCAGCTTGGTAAAAGAAGATCTTCAATTCTTGTCCTATGTATTCGGCAATCAATTCAATTGCCACCAAACTCAAAGGTGTGTTTTCAATATTGGAAAAACACATATGGAGCGAAATAGCCACATTGAATGAATTAGACGTTAGATGCCAAATTTCATGAAACATCGAATAGTCGATCAATTTGGGTATCTTGTTTGTAGTTTCCAATAAATATGGCTTCGTGTAGCGTGAGTTTTTCATCTGATGATCTAATTCTTGATGTGTCATTGTAATAAAAGGGTTTCGTTGAAGTATGAAAAAGCTCGGAATCGCTTTTCTAAGGGGCGAATAGTGCAAACTGGTGATTCCATATATAAATCGATAATAAGGATCTTTTATTAGATTAGCTGGCGTTAAGCCTTTCCAATCGGCATCGTTACATAGGCATATTGCATTCAACGACAGGATATCAAAAAGCTCCATCGTTTTGATGGCAAAATCATTAACATTCCCATCAAATATGTAGGAATCTCCCATGACCAAGTTTTCTAGATCATGAAATCGATTCTCCATTAAACATAGCGCATAATTTGAAGCTTCCTCCATCACCGTAGTAGCCTCACTTTCGGAAAAATATGCTTGATACTTGAAAACTCGAGAATATTCTCGCAACACAACGCCCAAGTCTGTCAACTTGGAATTCAATATCTGGTCAACAAAGCTCTGCACAATATGAATTACTTCCTCCAAATTAAAAGACTTTAAAATTTCAAAGTCCATCACAAAGATCTTATTTCCTTTTGATAGACTTTGAATGTAAACGTACATGGAGGTGACCCATTTCTTCACCCTTTTTAGATAATCGCACAAAGATCCTAAGGACTCATCGCCAAGTAGTGAACACCAGACGCTTTCATAAAAGGTATTTACAAACTTGTGAATAGGAAAGAACAATCGCACCTGAGAAGCATTGTCACTCTTGATGTATAATAATCTTCCCGTACATGTAGATGGGAATATTTCGCTTCTCACATCCAGTGATTCCAGATCGATGATAGGCGAGTCCCTAGGTTTTGTCTTGCTTCGTCTTTTGTAATTTGGAGGCTTTCCTATTGATTCTCTCATCTCCGGGATGCTTGCAAAATTTGTTACAGCTAGCTTTTGCAATTGGTTAAGCGATAGAGGACTCTTTAGAGCCAAAACCATGTTAGTCGACACAAAGTTGGCCTTGTAATACTTGATCATCTCTTTTTGGGTACATTTTGAATTTAGCGTGCTCTTAGTGCCTGTTCCAAATCTATGGAATGGGTGGTCCTCGCTACTGAGTAATCTCCATCCATGATACAAAATCTTTTCATCGTTGACAACATTTCCTTCATGCTCATTATCAACACTATTCACTTCCATGTTCATATAGCTTTCTGTAAATAATGGTCTCTTGAAAAAGGAGCTGAAATTTTTCATTAAATAATTCAATCCCAATTCATCACCAGCTAGTGTATCTGTCATTGGAACCTCGAAGTATACACATGTATAGTCACCCATCGTATACGCATTTGCGTTGCCTCCCATTGAACTCAATTTGGACCGAAAATCATTGGGGTTAGGGAATTCAACAGTTCCCATGAAAAGCATGTGCTCGCAAAAGTGTGCTAGTCCAGGAAGATCATCAGGGTCGCTGTGTGAACCAGCACCTACACACATGGCAGCCGAGGTAACTGTACATTTGGGATCGGATACTAGCAATGTTCTGAGCCCATTTTCTAGTTTGATATACTTGTATGAACTGTGAAGAGCAGACAATGGCTTCTTGAATGATGATGAAAGTTCGGTTGTTGAAAAGAAGCCCATGTGGTGTTGTGACATGCAAGGAATGTGTCAATTTGCAACAGTATCTCAGTGTCTCTCATCATATCTAGTTTTAGCCTCATCGTTGATTCAAATGTCATGTATTAATCACTATAACAAACTCAATTGATGTTTATTATTATGCATCAATATAAACTTCCCCATTGGGCTCTGACAATTAAACATTGATTTGGTAGCACCTGTTATAATAAAGGTATAAGTATGGCACTAGGTCTTGCATGAACTTTGTCTGTGTATGTGGAAGTTTCAATGTATACAAAGAGAGCCAAAAGAGCTCTAATAAGTGAAATTTACGAGCAAGTAGAGCTAGGATAATTGGTGTCGTGAGAGATGCGAAAAGAAATGTAATGGGGTGATCATAGTATTTCAACATATTGAGCAAATTCGAAACAATGTTGAAACGAGGGCAATCATGGCTCAGTTACTAAAAAGACGAAGGCAAAACTCAATATTCAAGAGCTTGTGCCTTTAAACATTGTAAACATTTACTTTCATTTTTGGTGCAAAAACTACAACAAAAAGAAGGATGCGTGGAAAGAAGGATTGACATTTGCACAAATTTTCAAAAAATCTGTTGGGCTAATAACAGCATTGAGATATAGAGAAAGGGAGTGGAGTCTCATAGGAGAAGTGATGCTAGAATCAGAAACGTCATACATTTTAAGGCGTTTCATAATCGTGGGGAGGTAGCGCAGAAATTGAGATCACTAACAACCCTTATCCGTGCTTTGCGTTCCGACATCAAATGATGCAAAAACATCGCATCTTCCATACAAATGCTATATAAACCCGAGGTGTCACAACTCTAAAACCTTGGAATTCACGTCAAAGTGTTTTAATTTTGTTTCCCTTTGTAATGTGTTGCAAAATCTGAGATAGGTTATGCAAGTCGGAAGAACTTTTATTTTGAAGTCGTGCCCATAAGGCAAATTAATGACCATATGCAATGCTGGCTCTACATTTTGACGTGAAGATTATCACGCAACTGTGCTTTTTATGGGAAGGGCTACTGACACAGCTCAATTGGCTCCCATTAGATTACCGGATCATTTGAGTCATCATCTCAGTTTTTTCATCCAGCAATCAATACTCAGACGTTGTCCTTCAACTGGGGTAAGTTTCTGAATGAATATCTCTTTGTGTTTGCAATATTAGGAGAAGTCGTGCAACGATAAACAAATCCCTCAACAAAAAACACCACAAAAAGACAACCAGAGAGGACAAGCAGGCAAAGAGAGAAAAAAAAGAAATTCACAAAACTTGCGATTTTGTTGAACATCATTCGTTCATAAACCATTTCTATCTCATATCCATATTATCTTTCTTCTTAATCGCACTCAACCATCCAAATTATATATAGTTCACTGTGAAAGAAGACCCGGTTCTAAATACCAAAACACATTACGCTTACAACTTTTCGACTTCAATTTTACAAATTACTGGTCAAGTCGTCGACAATACATTTTTTATTAATGCACATATAAAGCTTTTGAACTTCTGAGTTATTATTCACATCTACAATACATTAAAATGGCAAGCCAATATACGTATAACAAGTACTATCAACATTCCCCAAGCATGGGAAATTCCCAATTAAGCTCTATTGGAATGGGCGGTAATAATACAACTGCAACAACAAACACTTCAGCCACTAGCACCTCACCATTGAACAACTTATCGTATCTCACCCCACCAGGTTCAGCAAGCAACAGTTTGTCAAGCTCATTATCAAGTACGGGCTCTTCATCGTTGTTTGGCTCACATGTTTCCAATACATCGTCAACATACTCATTCCACAATCCAAGGTTGAGATATTACTTATCCAAATCGTTTGACATTGAAGATGACTTGGAGTTTTGTCCGGAGATTGTGGACCATAGCGCTACTAGTCCCGGAATGAAAAAATTTAATCCCTACACATGCACATCATTTTCACCAAGTCAGGAACTTTCACATCACAACGTGTCCCTGCAGGGTAGTGCAGTTTCTGGCAGTGGTGGTGCTGGTACCAATTCCCCAAGAGCATCGACTCCAAGAATCAAGAAAGCTTTGGAAATTATCAATCCTCAAACTAAAATGAGGGTTGGTTCTCCAGCAACTTCCCAAAATAAGTAAAGAAGTGTAGTTGCAAATGTAACTCGTGGCAAATGCACAGGTGGCCTCCGTTGCACAACTGAATTTGTGATTGGTGGTGCACTTTGCTGGTGAAGAAAACGAGTTATGGGATGGGAGTAGAAGAGTTTGTCTTTTGTTTCAGAAGCAGTACGACAAGCTTTTTGTCACCCCAGTTTATGATGCATGATGTATAATTCCATTTTTATATTTAGAGTAGTTTTATTATCTAGAAATGACAACGATTGATTTGTTTGTTAATTGAATCTTGTGGGCGTTGTGTGTAGAGTAATGAAACTCTAGTCCACTCCACACTCTTTTTAAAAGAATGTTGGCTTTGTCCACATCAGGAAGCAAAAATGGCTTAAGATTGCTCCATCATTTACTAATACAACTGGGGCTTAAATATCATTTGTGGTAGGAGAAAGATCTCTCAGTCTTTATTCCTTTGATTATCTCATTTTGCACCTAAAAATAGAATCTTGGTTGCACATTGCGTATGCGCCTCATTATCAAGAAAAAAAAAGCAAAAAAGAAAAAATGGAATCCGGCTGTGGTTTTTCTTACAACAGTGACTCTTATAATTCAACGGAATATCCCGATCTCGCCTCCTTCGAAAGTCTATATAATAGGTCAGGTTTCTATCAAGACCAAGCTTCCTTAGTTTGTTTTCACCATCACTCAATATGCAATTCATTTCGCTTGTCTACGTTTTACCTTGTTTGTTTGCAACTACAATAGCACAATCGGTGTCATTCAATACTGAGCAACAAGAGGCTTTGTTAACAAAAGTGGCTTCAGACATTCGTTCTTATCCTAGCGAATACGTTGATTTTTTTAAAACGCAGCTGGAAGTTGCCCTCCCACTTGATTTACTTTCGCTTAGAAGGTTTTCCACTTACACAGACGACTCTTACACCACTATTGTTGAGAATTCGGAGTTGATGTCTGATTTGGAGAATGTAGTAACTAGGTTGCCATGGTACAACTCGAGAATTGCTGGAAACGAAGTGCCTAGCGTGACCACAGATGAACTGAGTGAGAGTGGATCAAGCAGCAGCAATTTGGGTGTCAAATTAGGAGGAGGTTTATTGGCCGGTTTAGTAGGTGGAGTTTTACTAGCGCTATGAAGAAATGTATATTTTACAAGCAATATATGTAAAAGCTATGGTATCCGTGCTTCTAGGCGACTGATCACACTTCTTGTGAACTCTAAAGGTTCGGAAGTACATATTTACTGGGTTCAACGGCGCATTATTCCCTACCCCCTCCCCTTGCACGATCAAAAATCAGTGAGACGTAGAAAAGCTTTCTTCGACGAAATCTTATGCTAGCCTCGCAGAATTCCAGGCGCGGTTCATGGAAGTATTTGTTACCCCTTAAGATGAACCGAATATTCCAATTCCAGTTTTTGAGCAACGTACACGCCCTGGGGAACAAAAAGCTTTTGTTTTAGCAGTTTGGTAATTTTTAGTCTATAGTTATTAAATTTGTTTTAGCTAGGGAAACATCATTCATTTCCCAGTTGTTATCGTATCATTGGAAGTATTGAAACGAGAATCACTTTGCGACCCTTGCAATAAGCTTATTCACTTTCACAAGCTCTTCTACTGGTTTTCAGACGACACAACTTAAAGAAAGATTCTTTTGCAAATGACTACACCAGAAGGTATGTCTAGATCTATGAACCCTTCCTCGGCACCTTACTAACCCCGTTTTCAGAAAGCACATTTCAAAATGACAGACGTCATTCGAGTACCTCAAGAAACAGATTTGGTTGGGTTAGGCGGTTAATGCAAGGTCAAAATAGAACAAACACTTCGGATCACATTGATTCCCATGCGCAGTTTTCTCACCATCACCAACCAAACCACAGTCGGCAGTCAGGTGGCCATTCAGAAACTCAACGCGGGACCACTAGGAGTAGTGATACAAGTAGGGCAAGACGTAATTCAGAACCTTTGATAAGGGATGATCCGGAAACCAGTTTAACGCGCAGTGGAGATGAGGCAGAGGATTTCAGTACTACACTTCGTTTTGAAGAAAACGACCACATTCACCGTAGCTCCTTCCAAGATAGCTATGGTGATCAAGACCATGATGGAGGTTATAATGATAGCGATCAAAATACCAATAATAGCGAAGACAACATTAGCACCATTCCTTTGAAGTCTATAATTTCAAGGCAGTCAACGAAAAACCCATCAATTTTGAGTACTGATGTCAATAATGACCACCTGTCACTTATTGCCTCAACCGCAGAGACTTCACTTGCACCTAGTGTCCATGCATCAAACAACAACAACTATACCGTAGCTCCACATCATCAACAAAACAACCTTAATACTCCAACTGTTGATGAAGACGGTACAGACACCGGGCCAAGTACGAGTGCTACATCGGTGACTATAAACACAGCAACTTCAGCTGGAGCCAGCCAGACTCCCTCGAATGCGGTACAAGAAGCTGATAACGAGTCAATTGTTACCTTGGCTAGCTCATCAAGAAGAAGAAGGAGAAGAAGTATCGATACCAATTGCAGTACCAACGCAATTCCACCAGCATCAATCATGGAAAGATTGAGTGTGCAGCCCACTGCAGCGAATAGCATGTACGCCAATAGTATTCGAACTGGGAACTTTGATAGAAGCAGTCAGTTATCACATTATGATGATCAAGGTAGCTCAGTGAGGAGTTTTTAATTGAAGGTTTGTGGTTGTCAATGTTTGTTTATTTGTGGCATTGCACTATTTTGTTATTTATTTCAGTATATATTTGTTTCATTGCACTCTTCTGTAAGCCTGTTCCCCGTTTGCTTCTCTTGTGGTACCTGAGTGCTCTAAGTTTTCCTCGTAGTGTGGCTGATCCTAAAACCAATTGCCTAAAAGGGAAATTCGATAAACTTCTGCATGTAAAAAAATGTAAACAAAAAAATACTAATGCGAATCTAATTTTAATTAAATTTAATAAATTGCAATCGAGATAAAATAAACAAAAAAAAATATGGAAGAGCAAAATACTTCCTCATCACCATTGAGAGCCACAGTCTTTTGAGTTGTTGATAGTCCAGTTGAAGAAAGCTGGAGTCCAAAACATCACGATACTTGCTAGAATTATGGGCAGTTTTGGTTACGCAAACTCCATCGAAGGGGACGTTTATATTCAGCGGCTAGCAAGTTATATCAAAAAGAATGAGGAAGCCTTGGCCAATGGATTACTATGCTTCAGTAAAAATAAAACAACAATCAACAAGGTCAAACCCATAAGGTTAACTTTCACTATTCACCACTTGTACTACTTGACAGAACGCATTGACCAGTCTACCATGGGGGTCGATGTTGGTCCATTAAATATCAAATTGGATAACCCCAACCACGAACCCACATTTGTTTCGTTCATGGCAAACAATGCAAGATCATCGCGGCATTTCGATAGTGATGCGCGTTCAATCACATCTATGAATTCAATGAAATCTATAGTCTCAAGTGCATCCATATATTGGAGATCACTTTCATTGAGTAATGATCCCAAGGTGATTAAAAAAGATATTAAATATTTGTATTCTTCTTTCACCAAAATACCATGTTTGATACTCACACCAAAGACCAAAATAAACAGCATCAGCTCGTATGAGGAATATCCATGCGATACATCCGTTCCAATCAAAATGTTTAAGAATTTGCAGGTTTTGGAAATGATAGAATATGAACCTAATGAAATCTTTGGATGGAACTTTTTGAGCGACCAGTTGAGAATATTAATCATACGAAAAAGCAAGATTACTGATATGGCAGAGTTATTGTTTCACTTGGTGATTGATGATGCAAATGGAAGATCTAGTTTCAACACCACAAAGCAAAAATCGATTCAATTAGATCCACCGTTTGATTTGAGGGCATCCATTGACGAGCTGAATACAATGTTCAAATACAAGCGGGATCGTGGTTATACAAATGCATCCAACGGAGCTGGCTCTTTTGGCGATGCTGAGTATGGTCGTTCAGATACCTCACACAAACACAAGTGGTTGGCTTTGAAACAATTGACGATTTCGGAAACGTCTATTGCACATATACCGAGACAAACGTTGAAACCATTGGTGAATTTAGTCAAATTGAACTTGTCCAATAATCTCTTGGAGGAATTGCCGGACGGGTTAGACCAATTAGTTAATATAAAGTACTTGAATTTTGCTGATAACTTTATAACCAGCTTGAAGAGCATATCATCGAATCTTGGAAACTTAGTTACTTTGAATTTCAACAATAATAAATTGACCAACTTGGATGGGTTAGAGAGATTGGCCTCGTTGGAAAAGATCGACTTGCGAAAAAACAAGCTTGGCACTATGAAGAGCTTGAAACCTTTAGTTCAGTTGGCGGGAACAACAAAATTAGACAATGTGTATATATCACACAATCCTTTGCCCAAAAATTATCGAGTTGATTTGTTCAACCTATTCAATGGAATAAGATACAAAAATGCAGTTAAGATCGACGACTCAAGACCAGGGTATTTTGAAAAAGCAATGATGTTGGACCAAGAGAGTTCCGTTAGGAATTTGGCTCAATTTTTGGGCCAAACAAACACTACTCATCAACACCAATGTCAAAACTCGGCGCAATTACCTGAATCCTTGATGTCGACCAAAACTCTTGCCACGACAGAGACCACCGAGACGGATACAACAGCAACCAGCATCGAAAAAACCTCTGGCTTTTCTCCATCTAGTACAGTGTCAAAGCAGGATGAGATAGTCCACACAATTCGGAACCTTCACTTGGACACATCAAATAAGCAGCGTAGTCCACAACAACCAGTTGTTGGACCAGCAAAGGTAAAGAGATACGACTTATCACACACAATTTTATCCACTTCAATATCTCTACTTTCTCAACCCAGCTCACCCTTACACACAAACTCAAACATCACAAACAAGATAGACTCCCCAAATCTGATGAAAATGACACATCTAAACTCATCAACCTCGTCCATACCGTCAGCTCCATCAATGAAGAGATCAAATACATTGGTGGACATTGAAAATCATAATCCTGCACCAAGTATTGTCACACCAGTTCAGGTCACTGCGAGAATGAGCACTTGAGTGGGATTCGTTAGAACATGCATTCGATGTTGCTCGTGTAATCAAAGTGCATATTCCTTGCTCATTATTGTTTTCTAATGTGGCCACTTTCTATTTTGGTTTACTCTCGTTTATACCGAAAACAAAATTTTTGGCAACCAAATTAATAGATACAAGGTATACATCAATCAATACATTTTCATGAAGATAATTAATCTAGTGCCGTTCATTTTACTTCATAGCCTAATCTTTTCATCAGAAGAGGTTTCATTTACCCTTAAATCGGAGTTTTCCAATGCTTCAAACTCACATATATCAAATTTACATAAGAGATCGAGACATGCGGAGCAGCCAATCTTTGTAATTGAAGATTCACAGGACTACTGTTCACAAGTGTTTTACCCAAGTCGTATGTAAAGCTTCAGTACACGTTATGCTCACTCTACTAACTACTATAGCACTTTGCGGAAGAGTAGACAATTGTTGGCAAAATGCATTTGAAAAAGCGAAAAAAGTGGTGGAGAAGATGTCAATTCCAGAAAAAGTGAATCTTACAACGGGCACAGGCTGGGGCTCGGGACCATGTGTTGGCAACACTGGATCGGTACCAAGATTAGGGATTCCTAATTTGTGCTTACAAGATGGTCCCAATGGTGTTAGATTCACTGATTTTGTGACACATTTTCCTTCAGGATTGGCAACTGCTTGTACATTCAACAAAGGATTGTCCTACTTACGAGGAAAAGCGATTGGTCGTGAGCATAGGAAAAAGGGTGTGCATATTGCTTTGGGCCCAGTTATTGGCCCCATGGGATTAAAAGCACAAGGAGGACGAAATTGGGAGAGTTTTGGTGCCGACCCATACTTACAAGGAGTCTTGGGTGCGGCGACTGTTGAAGGTATGCAAGATGAAGGTGTAGTAGCGACTGCTCGCCATTTGATTGGTAACGAGCAAGAACATTTCCGTCAAGTTGGCGAATGGGACGAAAATGGATGGGAGAAACTAGAATGCTCGATCAGTTCAAATATTGGAGATCGTGCCATGCATGAAATTTACTTATGGCCGTTTGCAAATGTGATCAAGGCCGGTGTTGGGAGTGTTATGTGTGCGTATAACAAAGTAAATAACACATATGCTTGTGAGAATAGCTATTTGTTAAATTTTTTGTTGAAGTCAGAATTGGCTTTCCAAGGATTTGTGGTGAGTGATTGGGGAGCGCAACATAGTGGAGTTGGGTCGGCTCTAGCTGGTTTGGATATGACCATGCCCGGTGAAGTGTATGATGATTGGCTAACTGGGAAATCATTTTGGGGTCCATTATTGACACGGGCTGTGTACAATGGAACAGTTAGTCAAGAAAGATTGAATGATATGGTAATCCGCATATTGATGCCATTTTTTGCAATTGATCAGGTCAAGTTACCAACTGATGAGGACATCCCCAACTTTAGTTCATGGACTCGCCATACCTATGGACAACTCTACCCTTATCAGCATTCGGGTCCCATATGTCAAAAGAATTGGCATATTGATTCCAGGTCTGATTTCAGTGAAAATACTGCATTGACTGTTGCTAAGGAGTCGATTGTATTGTTGAAAAATACATATCGACATTTGCCAATTGATAAAAGTGATGGAGTTAGAAGATTATTGATTGCGGGACAAGGTGCTGGACCCGATCCTGAAGGATTTAACTGTAAGGACCAGAGGTGTGTCGGTGGGGTGCTCACCAGTGGGTGGGGGTCTGCCGCTGTTAACAATCCTTATGTTATTACTCCTTACGAGGCAATTGCCAAGAAGGCGAGAGAAAGAGGTATAGTTGTGGACTACACTTCCAATAATTGGGATTTGGAAAATGCTAATGATTTGGCAGACTATGCCGACATGTCAATTGTATTTGTGAATGCTTTTTCGGGGGAAGGTTATATTCACTTTGACGACAATTATGGTGATAGAAAGAATCTTTCATTATGGCACAATGGTGATGAACTCATAAGCAAGATAGCCGATAGATGTCACAAAACAGTAGTTGTTGTCACCTCAACTGGGCCTATCAATATGGAAAAGTGGATTGAGAATGAAAATGTCGTGGCTGTATTGTTTGTTGCACCATTAGGTCAAGTTGTTGGACAAGCCATAGCTGATGTGTTGTTTGGTGATAGCAACCCTAGTGCGAAACTTCCTTTTACAATTGCAAAGAAAAAGCAGCACTATGTTTCAGTCGTTGATGAATTGGGGGAGAACTGGGAACCACAAGACAATTTTGATCGAGACATATATCCAGATTATCGCTTCTTTGATAAACACAATATTAAACCACGTTATGAATTTGGGTTTGGTCTATCATACACCAATTTCAAAGTCACCAATTTGAAGATTACTGAAATAAGTCCGCCTTCCGAGTTTTTGCCGTATCCTCAGGAGTATTTACCAATTCAAAAGATGGTAGAAGATGATGTTTGCGATGCAGAAGATGCTCTTTTCCCGCATGACGAGTTTGAACCATCTCCAGGATTTATTTATCCTTACTTGTATAATGAAAACATAAGGTCTGTTGATGACGATGATACATTTGAATATCCAAAAGGCTTTGATCCTGACCAACATTCGTCGCCACCACTCAATGCTGGTGGCTTGGGTGGCAACCCTGCGCTTTGGGAGATCCTTTATGAAGTAAGTGCAGAGGTGAAGAACACAGGTACAATGAAGGGAGGATACGTGTCACAGTTATACATAGAGTTTCCAAGTACCATTGTGTCATCACCACCAAAAGTGTTACGAGGATTTGAAAAAGTATTCTTGGAGCCTGGTAAAAGTTGCAAAATTTTTTTTAACATTATGCATCGAGATTTGAGTATATGGGATTCGGAGTCACAACAATGGATTATCCAAACAGGTACTTACAAGATATATTTATCATCTAGTAGCCGAAAAGTGGAATTGTGTGGAGAGATTGATATTGGATGCTGATGACGCAGGTGGCAAAATGTCTAGCTAACACGGTAATACAGAGAGAGCTATATACGGTGTGGATTAGTTGTATTGCTCAAGTATATAATTTAATGGCAACTTAGAATAAATTGCGTGCTAACTGTATGGCCGATAACAAAGAATAATTGATACACTGATAGCATAACTAAAGATAAGGCACGACTATGCTTATCTAAATTACGCTACTATGCAGTCTTGGCAATAGATAAAATCTTGATTTGATTCCATTCGTGTACAGTTTAAATTGCAAGAAGTTTCAAACAAGAAATAGGGGTTGCACATACTACCCTGTTGTTTTGACAGTCTTGAACAAACGAAAAGGTGCTACATCTTCCCCTATTTTAAACTTTTGTTCTACTTTTATTCGGTATCTTTCTCTATCGTTCATTGTGATGAATGTGGCTATGAATTACATTTGCAAAAAAAAAAAAAGGGACAGGAATGTGGAACTACTTCACCAGTGGTGACATTATTTTGCATGTGAACAAAAGAACAATAAGGAATCCAAAGGGATGTATTGGGCCCTTTTGGAATGATGCAAATCCTTATTGTATTTTTTTGGAATTTAACCAATGAATTGAATTCTAATTACTTTCGTGGAAGAATATTGTTGCCAATGTTTAAAGTTGGTATAGAATACAAGCATACTGGGGAACAGTAGTCGCTGTTTGTGCTTGAGAGTTGACAGCACTGTTCTCGAGTGTTTCCCGGATTATATGTAGGCCATTGCTCTACGAAGAAACAAATCCCGGGAAAGCCTCAATTTTAAAGGTAGTTGGTGGAGATGAGTTCCCCATAAGATTCTGGATCGAATCGGATTGTGGCTTACTGTAGTCTCATTCCAAAACTTCAAAGCCACGTTTTTTTCTATTTTTATTGTCTGTGTGTATATAGAAGGATAGACTATTGTCAAACCATAACTATCACAAAATTGATTTTAAAATGGAGGAATCCTCACACCTCCACCACGTGCTAAGGATGAAATCATCAAACATTTCCCAGTAAAGGACGACGAGGCTGTTTGATACGGCCATTTCAGTTTCTTGGAGATAACAGAAATGGGAAAGTGATGGTGATATCAATCCAAGTATCTATGATGACAAACTTGTACATGCAGTCATGCAGTTTTGTAATTGAGAAAACTGCAGGCGGACCGTTGTACTTTAATGCATGTTGATAACTACTATAAGCACATAACCATTATCTTAACATCACTTTTCTTTGTTATCAGTTTCACTCTCTTGATTGGTCAAGAAAATAAAATAAAAATGCAAGAGGAACAAACGGTTACTAGGCAAGAAAAACAGGGAAAAACTTATTTCCTTGTTTGTGTAATTGCGCTCATGTGTCGAAAATTGAGCAAATTCCTTAACTAGAAGAAAAGTGTGTATGTGTGTATCCCATATTGTTGCAAACAATATACACACCTCATGAACATCCAATGCAATAGTCAAGTTTTCCAGTGAGCTACATTGTATTAGTACATTGTATTCTATACTTTCTAGAAAAGGAAACAATTCTAGAAATGTTTTCAATTGCATATCAACGTTTTAGCCTTTGGTGCGTAACGGCTTTTACGCAACTATTATTAAACTTTACTTTATCCTAGTTTCAATCTCAATCATACCTTAAGATGACGGGCTTACATTCTTGAAAACAATGTGCGAGAGTGTTTGACACTCTCCAAACGTAATTAGGGCTCTCGCAGCATTCTTTGCTAAACGCCATCTCACTATATCATTGTTTGTTTGTAGAAGGTGTCAAGAAAACTTAAACTCCTTTGATAATTCCATTTGTGTAATGCAAATTTGAAACTTGCAGTATTCTAAAATTATCCTAATTTTTCCGAACCCGATTTTTTGGAATCAATTCCATCGATTGGCTTGGATAAACAATAGGATGTATAGAGTTAAAAGAGAGGACAATAAGAGCTCAAAGTGTAAGAAAACCACATGGTGCAACACTCCTTTAGTAGTCTAAAACAACAATAAATCGATAATAGCAATCAAAATCAACTTCACCATATTTCGGCTTTTGAAATCAAATCTCTCCAATAAGAGGCTCAGGCGGTCTTGTTTTCTAGTGGATGTAGAAATCAAATGGACTTGAAGATCGGGAAATACAACAGGCTATTCTAAACACGTACCTGTCAAGTTCGAACAAAGAGCATCTTTTGAGTGAATGAAATCCCTGACTTGAAACGTTTGTGATTTTCCCTGCTTTTCCCATTGTATTGCTTCAACTAAACAAGCAGACTAAATTTTTCATCCCTTAATTTAATTTGGCCACATGGGGGAGAGTGTCAGATTTTTCTTATCTTGTCAATCTGATACAATTTCCACCTTTTATGCATAAAAAACATCCTGATGTCCTGAAATGGTCCTGTGAAATACAGGTTCGAGTGATTCTGATTCTACTTACTCGGCGATCAAAACTGTGGATCTTTGGAACTTGGCTTAAAACTTTGTCAGTTAGCCCCCTGGAAGATTTTCAAAAGTTAAGCCTTCAAAAACATCCAACACCGTTATAATATCCTATGGTTGTATGAAAATCGCACCATTATTTTTGTGTAAAACTTTTCTGAATTATGGCTGTGGTTTTTAATCCAATGGTGTGGCGGTATATTGTTCACTACACAAAAGCTAGCACACAGCATGCTAAGAAAAAAGACTTTTCAATTACAATTCTTCGGAATCAAAATAGGAGATACACAAAAATGTCGATGACAGCAAGAGCTAAATACTCTTAGCTATTGAGTCAGTTGCGGAAAAGGCGCCTTTTTGTTCAAACGGTCAGACTGCATGAAACGTTATGCATAATCCATGGATTTAGGTTTTTTTTTAATTTTTCTTATCTTGAAGAGGCGATATTGGTACCTACATATCAGCTTTCATGTTTCGATCTCTGTTGAGTATGATTCCTCACCCCGGGAAACACCTTTCTTGATGGATCCGGTCATTTTCGAGCCCCCACCCCCGTGCTCATTTCCTAGGGAAAAGTGCTTTTCTACATTGGGCTTTATCCGCAGTGCATTATGAAATTCAGTTTTGTGCTCACACTGTGGCTAAGATTGCAAAAAAAAAGAACAGAAAAAGAAAAGAAAAAACAAAGAGACCTGAATTATGAATTCTACACCTCTACTACTAAAAACAATAGAAGTTATGAGCTAATTATCCTTGATTATATTTGATTACAGAGTTTATGGTGATGGGGAGTGTTCTATTGTAGTCAATGCATTCCCCCCCTTTGAGGATAGGTTTTCTTTGTTCTTTTTTCAAAGATTGGTTCCGGTATTTTCCCTCTAGCAGTTTTCATCCCTTGACACTTTGGACTGGATTTTTTTGCAATATAAGTAGGCCACTAATTGCCCATGGGGTAGCGAGGTGTGCTCAAGGTCCTGAACTGAAAATAGTGTCTCAGAAAGCAAGCCAATATGAGTCAAGACAGAACCAATAGCACATCGTCAACAGAAACATCATACTCACATGACAAACACATCAAATTTGATGAAACCCAAGGAATAAAATATTCTGAAAAAACGGTTCCCACAACTCCCTCAGAAAGTATACATACTGTTGTTGGTAACCAAGCAGTTGAAGCTAACGCCTTAGCTGACAAATTAGGGGACGCTCATTTTAACCAGTTGCCAACTTCGCAAATCATCACTATTCTACTAACATTGTCTTTGGCCAACTTTGTTAGTTTTGCTGATCAAACCGGTATCACTGTTGGCCTTTCCGAAATTGGTAAAGATTTGAATGCTCAACAACTGATCAATTGGGCTGGATCTGCTTCCTTGTTGGCAAATACTGTTTGCCAAGTTTTGTTTGGCCGATTGTCTGATATTTTTGGTAGAAAGAATGTCATTATGACTTGTCTCATGATCTTGTGTATTGGAGACATTGCTTGTTCAGTTGCTCGTAATGGTGTTGAATTCTTTGTCTTTAGAGCATTAGCAGGAATTGGTAATGGTGGGGTGTCAAGTTTGTGTATGGTCATCTTAAGTGACATTGTTTCATTGAAAGACAGAGGTAAATATCAAGGTATTTTGGGTTCAAGTGTTGGGATTGGTAATGCTGTAGGTCCCTTTATCATGGCCGGGTTTATTAAACAATCGAGTTGGAGAAGTTATTACTATTTTCTTGCTCCACTTGCCTTTTGCGTTAACATCGTATTGTTCTTTTCATTGAAGAACAACAAGAAGCTTAATGATGTTATTTCGAGAAAGGAGAAGTTCAAGAGCATAGACTATTTGGGGATCATCAGTGCCACTATTGGTTTGACGTTGATCTTGGTTCCCTTGAATGGTGGTGGTGTCACTTATGCTTGGGATAGTACTCTTGTCATTGTCATGTTCACTATTGGAGGTGTGTTTATGATTTTGTTCTTGGGCATTGAAGGTAAAGTAGCTAAGCTTCCCATGATTCCATTGAGATTGTTCAAAAACTTGTCGTTGTGTTTGATATACTTGGCAACTTTCTGCTTTGGTGCAACATACTACAGCTTCACTTACTACTTGCCCTACTATTTTCAAATTGTTAAAGGCAAAGATGAAATTCAAACCTCAGTGTTTGTGTTACCCTTAGTGTTGTGTCAAGCTGCATTCTCGGTGGTTGCTGGTCAACTAATCACATTCACTGGTCATTACTTTTATGTTGTTGTGGCCGGCTATATTCTTTGGTGCTTAGCCTGTTGTCTTTTGGTTCTTTGGAATGCTAGCTTACCAGATGGAATCAACATCTTAATATTATTGATTATGGGCACCGGTGTTGGTTTTTCATTCCAACCTTCAATGGTGGCAGCACAAGCTAATTGTAAAAAAGCAGAAAGAGCAGTTGCCATCTCCACTAGGAATGTTTTGAGGTCCTTGGGTGGATGTGTTGGTATTGCTGTTGGTTCAACTATCGTTAGCAACTCCGTACTCAGTTCATTAAACAATCTTGGCTCATCAACATCCTTAACTCAACTGACAATTGATTATGTCAAGGGGCATATATATAACAAGGTGAATGTTGACAGCTTAACAGCAGCTGAGACCAAAGAAATTAGGGATATATACACCAATGCTTTGAGAAATTATTTTTACTTGTTGATTCCACTTATGGCTATTTGTGTCATCACCACCTGTTTTGTCAAGGACAATGGGTTGTGTAGTCTTGATGAGAGACCGCCACTTAAAAAGAAGGAAGATTTGGAATCGTCTGCTAGTTCAATGACATTGAGGAACTAGACTGGTCACTGCCGCGTATTTAAGATTGATTTTATAGGAGAAATATACACTGATAGAAAGATATGTAAAATAAACTGTATTTTTGGTAACACTTTTACTTGCTGTTTTTACCACGGTAGAGTGTCGCAAACTCACCAGTGTCTTGGATTTAGACACGCGCCTGGAACAAAAACGACAACAAAAGAAAAGTTTAAAAATGAAAACAAAACAAAGCGCCTAAGAGCTTCTCATAGGTGGGTCACTCAACATGTCAGAATTGTTGGACAAATATAGGTCTTCAAGAAGAGTCAATGAGGGTCGAACGAGTCCGCCACTCAGGAGCTCTTTGTACCCCCGGTTATCACCACTAAATCGAGATAAATACACTACAGATTGGTATGCAAATATTTCCTCCTCGACAACAGGTTTAAGAGATAAATTAGTCGATGAAAAAATGCAACACAAGCCTTCATCTAAATATGAATTTTATTCTGATTCAATAAACAATAATGCAAGCTCCCTTTCTGATAGGCTTAGGTCGGATTCATTTCCAATAGCGAGAGTAGGGACCGATGATCGTAAAGATGCAGTAAGTGAGTCTAGACGTCATGGAAAAAATCACGAATTGGAAAGGTTGAGGAAGAATTTGGAAGCTAAATATGGTTTGCATTCTACAAAAGAGGAAACCGAAAGGTCTTCAAGATTAACTGGGTCATCAAGAATAATCGGGTCGCCAATCAAATCATTTAATCACTCCCAAGGAAGACCAAGAAGTGAATTTGGTAGAAAATATGCCGACTTACCACCATCGAAAGACAAATATAGAGTTACAAAACCGAGCACGGTATCCCCACAAGGTAGTGGGTTTTTGTCAAGAATTGTCAATTATTTTACTTCAAATGACCACAACGAGTACGACGATGCTAAAGACTCATCAAACTCCGATTTAGACAGACTGCGAGTTAAAAAAGTAAGTTTCCATGATGACGTTGGGCGCGGAGACATTGACGAAGTCGATGAGGTGGTCTCGCGCGCAAGAGAGAGAGAACGATTATTGGCATTGGAAAACTATCGATCCTTAGAACAAGAACATAAGAGAGTCTTGTTGTTACTCGAGGACATAGAATTGGAAAAAGACAAACTCAAATCTGAGTTGAACAGAGTGCATGACACTTACGCCGCAAAGTTGGATGAGATTGAGAATGACTTGTTTAATAAAACTGTCGAAGCTGATAAGTTGCGAATCGACAGTGAACGCAAATACAATGACGAATTCAATCAGTTAAAATCTGCCCATGAAGTTGAAGTTTCCAGACTACGGAACACTCATGAAAAAGAATTAACACAATTAAAAACAATACACCAAGAGGAGGTGGCTGAGCTCAAAAATGACAACTCCAAACTCCAGAAAAAGATTAGAGAATTGGATGAGAAGGCATTTGATACTGGATTTGAGCTAAAGCAAGTCAAGCGTGAGCTTGATATACAAATTCGCAAAAATCATGAAATGCAGGTGGAAATGTCATTAAGAGACAGATTTCGTGCCGCTAAGCTCCCCTCGGAGGAAGTCAATGAATATTTCATCAGATCGTCTCGTATTGAGCAAAAAATTGACCTGTTGCAAAAAGAAGGAAAAAATCCCCCATCAAAAGCAAAACAGTTTAAAAAGACTGAGTCTAATATTGAAGAAAATTTAAAGACGTTGGAGAGAATGACCAGAACATTCCAATTTGAAGAACTTGACGACTGTGAAAAGTACTACGATGTAGCACATAAATTCTTAAATGATTCTGCAGCCAGATCTGAAGAAATTATACAACAATTGGAAACCAGCGATCTGCTAGACCCATCTCGCGTTCTACTGGAGTACATGACATTGAAAAGGCTAAACGAATTGAGTTATAAATTGTGTTCGGTGAAAGAACTCATAAATGATTGCAAGGTGTTGCGAGAGTTCAAAGACAGCGATGCCGATGTTAATGACATTTATTTAAGAGTTAAACTGGAGATTTTCTAGATTAGTGAGTATGAGGAGTAATTGTAACAATATTGAATGGTAGCGAAAATCAAAAATATTTACTTCTTTGTAGACGCGTCTTTTCCCTTTAAAGCAAAACCGAAAGCACCATAAAATGATAGATTTGACCACTGCTAAAACCAAGACTGCTTTACCAATCAAGCTACTGCCATCCAATCTCAGGCCCCTTGTATTTCGAACTTTGACCAAAAAACACGGGTTGAATGTGAACACAGAAGCATTGTCAATTTTAACCGATACCATCAGTCTAAAGTTTGGCTTCGATTGGAAAAGTCCACAGTCGCAACAATTCTTGGAAGAGATAGCCAAATTTTGGAAGCTCGAGGATAGGGGAATTTTTATCGATAGTAATGGATTAAAGGTAGTTTTGAAGGAAATTCAAAAGAAGGATGAAATTGTTCAAATGCAAAAAGCAGGGCGAACAAATACCTTGGTAGATGAAGCAGTTGAAGAGGATGTTCAGTTGCAATGGGAGGACTATTTCCAGTTTGTATCACCAATGAATCAACCACGCAGTGTTTTTGACAAGAGTCGAAAGCATTTCGATGTATATTTGACAAAGGAGCGATTACCTCTTTTGTCCAGGCTTACACTCAATACCAAGTCACTTGTTGAATCGCAAAACAACCACTATTATCTAATCATGGACCGGTTGTCGAGAAACGAAAACTTTCAAAAGGCATCGATGACAAGTATATCCAATTTGAATTCATTAACCATTGATGGAATCGGCAAAAACAATGAAATTACATTAATCAAAAACATGCTTGGTCGCGATGGGCAAAAGTTTCTCTTGTTTGGGCTATTGTCAAAGAACTCGACTGATGAGTACATTTTGGAGGACGCTACTGGTTACATCGAGTTGAACTTGAACCAAGCTGTGAAAAATCAAGGTTCATTCTATTGTCTTGGAATGTTTGTGTTGGTAGAAGGAATCTATTCTGCATCAGGAGGTCATTTGAATCAAAAGCAAGATTACATTGGTGGTTGCTTTTATGTAAGCAACATCGCGCAGCCTCCCGCCGAAAGAAGAGACAAGAGCTTAGATGTATACGGACATGTTGATTTTTTGGGTATACATAAACATATGGTCCCCGCTGGTGACAAAGCAATAAAGGTTCCCAAAGCATTTAGAAAAAAAATGGTGCAATTGGAGAAATCACTTCAAAGTCACAGAATCATCATGATGGGCTCCGATCTTTACCTTGATTCGAACAAGACTCTACAAGCCATGCAAAAGTTTTTCCATCGGTTAGAAAACTCGATTATTGAAGCATTGGATTCGGAAGAGACACAAAGCTACATCCCCTTGGCGTTGGTGTTTACTGGGTCCTTCACTTCACGTCCGCTAACATCAACAAATTCCACTTCAGATGCCAACTTGTCAAACTCTGAATTGTACAAGGGCAACTTTGATCAGTTTGCAAAGATATTGAGCGAACACCCCAATATTGTACAGCGGTGCAAGGTTGTGCTCATTCCTGGTGACAATGACCCTTGGCAATCTACATACTCGCTTGGATCATCTTGCTTAAACGCTTTTCCTCAACCTTCAATTCCCAAGGTGTTTGTGAATCGGTTGGAAAAGTTGTTGCCACGAGGAAATTTGATTTTAGCTTGGAACCCCACACGCTTGAGTTATCTATCGCAGGAATTGGTCATTATCAAAGACAAGTTGATGAGTAAGTTTAAAAGAAACGGTTTGATGTTTCCATTGGAGATTGAACAAGAGAAGGAAAATGTTGAAGAATTAAACAATGTGGAGAGAATTGAAAAGTTAATTCAAAATAAAGATGAAAGAATACCAAACAAGACCAAGCAAGCAAGGATGTTGGTGAAAACACTACTTGATCAAGGAACGTTGCAGCCTTTTAAAAAGGACTTGAAAGTTATCAATACTCAATTCGAGCATTGTTTAAGAGTGGAACCCTTACCAAATGCCATTGTGTTAAATGACAGTAGTTTTGATAACTTTGAGGTGGTATACCAAGGATGCAAAGTGGTTAATTTAACCCTGGCTATAAATGAAGGAAGTAGAAAGTTGAATTATGTGGAGTATTGGCCAGCGTCAAAGAAGTTTGACTTTAAAGATTTATATTTTTAGGTAGCGTATAGGTGAGTACACGGAATCATTTTTTGTTTACAACTACAAAGTGTTAGCTATACACGTCTGCCCTCACTATACCATGTCATCGATCCCCAATCAAACTCTATATAAAGACAAGCACATAAAATTCATAATAGACCAAGAGTCAAATCGCTCGTATGAGTACTGGCTCAGTGAACATCTACGTATGAATGGTTTGTACTGGGGTGTAACAGCACTTATAACAATGAAAAGTCTCAACGACACAACTCTTCCACAACAAGAAGTGATCAAATACGTAATGAGTTGTTGGGATGACAGGTTTGGCGCATTTGGTTCCTTTCCCAAACATGATGCTCATATACTATCTACCTTGTCTGCGCTTCAAATTTTGAAAATTTATGATTCAAGTCTATTCCCGTTGAGTGACGATCTGAAGAAAAAGCTTGTTAAATTCATCAAAGGGTTGCAATTACCCAACGGTAGCTTCCAAGGTGATCGGTTTGGTGAAGTTGATACACGGTTTACTTACACTGCAATATCTGCATTGTCATTGCTAGATGAGTTAACAACAGATGTAGTTAACCCTGCAGTTGATTTTATAATGAAATGTTTGAATTTTGACGGTGGATTTGGTTTGGTGCCTGGCTCAGAATCCCATGCTGCACAAGCATTTGTATGCGTTGGTGCACTTGCAATAATGGATAAATTGGATGTTTTGGCCAGAGGATTAGATGAAAAGATTGCAAGATGGTTGAGTGAACGACAAGTTTTACCTTCAGGTGGGTTCAATGGCCGTCCTGAAAAGTTGCCTGATGTATGCTACAGTTGGTGGGTTTTATCAACATTATCCATCCTAGGGAAATCTCATTGGGTGAATTTGGAAAAGTTACAAAGGTTTATACTAAGCTGTCAGGATCCCATTGAAGGAGGTATTAGTGATCGTCCTGATAATCAAACTGACATATATCACACCTGTTTTGGAATTGCTGGTTTGAGCTTGATTGATTACACCAAGTTTGATCTTGATGAGATTGATCCTGTTTATTGCATGCCTAAAAGAATAACAAGAAACTTTCAGAAGTGGAAGCAAGGCGACTAGGCTTAGCTGAATTATAAATGCTGCTGAAGAGCTGTTTTAAGCAGGTTATAACTCGGGTGCTAATTAATACTTCTGGAGTTATGCAAGAGAAATACCACACCACAAAATAGTTCTGTATACTTGTTTCATGATGTGTTGGTCTCTACTTTAGTCCGGAGTATAGGATCAGTCATAATTGAGCATTCTTTTCAAGTGTTTTCCTTTATAGTTGTAGCATCTCTTTTTGTTCTATACCATTCCAGCAGAACGGCCTTACTCTTAGTCTCTACTGGATAGCCTAGATGCAAGACTAAATTCAATTCAAGCGACAAAGTTTTCTTAGCATATGTTTACCTAAAAGCGTAGAAGATCAATTTAAAGCAAAAGGCGTTACTGACGCCATATACATGTCACATTATATTCAATCGATCGAGATTTCGTGAGACGTTTTGCCGGAAAGTTTAGCAAGATTCACGGGATGTTATTGATGTTGCATATTATGCTACTACAATAATGTCATCAGCAATTCTCAGCGTTAAAGTTGGCATGCCCACATTATATATCTGACAATGTTTTCACCAAATTAGCTCATGAAGTTTTGCATATCTTTGATGAAGTGTGTTGCACAAAAATGCTAATTCACCTCTGGCCACAACAGTGCTTGACAACAAGCGGTGGTTGTCAGGTAAAGTTTCTTCTATGCACAGCATACAATCAGAGTTGAGAACCTCAACTTTTTTCTTTGCAGTTTGTGAAAATTCTTTCCGAACAGGGTTTTGACCATTAGTGCTGGCAAGTAACTCTCTGTTGATATTGCTCAATCAATATTGATTGTTCGATTGTTTGCTCTTACAAAGTTGCATCGCATCGACACGTCTTTAGCACATTTTTAATATGCAAGGTCTAAATATCTATTACTAAAATAAGGGTTTACAGATCATGGGTCCATTTCCCTAAGTTTTTAATCCCTTTCTTGTCTCTAAGTTTTAGTTTTTGCATGAAATTGCGCCACTTCGCATCGACTAATACCTTCATTGGCGATTATTTGCGTTTACGTTGGATGCAAGTCAGCATGGCCACAATTGTAGGTTTTAGATCTCCATTAGTAACATGGAATGTGAACTGTTTCAGATTTTTCTTTTTTTACGTTGTTAGGGCTCGTCTAACTCCAATCATTCCGCTCTTCTGATGCACATTTTGCACTTTTCGATATTGTACTGTGTAAATATTTGTAGCTTCAAGATACGGATCTAATTTTGGCGCTCTCTTAATTGCTGCCGGCCCAGCATTTTAATAAAATATGAGAAAAAATGCAAAGAATACGGACAAAACTTTTGTTTCCCAAATTGTCTCAAGATAACTTGCGTTTACAACAAGAATGAAGTAGAAACGATTTACAATCGTTCTCATCATCAATCTCTTTTTCATCTATAAACGACAAGGTGACAACGTGCATTTAGGCTGGAAAATATATTTCCTTATTGTTTTTTAAAGCTAGCTTTGTTTGTGTATCTTTTAGAAGTGTGAAAAAAAGGTAATTGTTGTTCACTATTTTTGTATATACATTCGTAATTTGGTTATGACATTCTCTGGTGAAACCAGTGCACAAAACACAATTGCAAAAATTCTCGCATGAATATTGTGCGTTTTGTGTATGATGCAGGCGAATTATACATCACCACAATGAAATTCATCGCCCACATTGTGTAACACAAAAAAAAGACAGTGATCACTGGGTAGAGTCCTTGAGCCAGCAAATCGAAGTCAATCTGCTTTACATTGATGGAAGTGGAAACCGTCGCTTATTAATTGATCAAACCGCTTGCACCGCGTAGTAAAAGAAATTTTCCTGAGTCTATACTTACATATAATGCAGGGCAAATTTCAATTCCCTATTAAAGGAAAAAGAAGAAAGCAATGCAAATTCCACCTCTGAAACAAGCCCCAATTGTGATTGTGCAAAACCTATACTTTTTGGATCCTGTAACCAGCGCTTGGTGTTTGTCAACCCAACCTAAACGGTAGAAGTTACAAAGGTAATAAAGTGTCCAGAAATGAGCCCATTGTAATGCCAGCAACTTTTTTTTTGAAACTTGACACTAATTAGTTCGAATGACCCGCCAAGTATATTGTTAGACTGTACATGACAACTATAATTGATGCCTGAATTTAATCACAAATTGAGATTCATTCACTCGCCTTGAAGACCCTAATTTTAGATGGTTCCTTATTCGTGTTTGAGGACGTGTTATGCATGTGCAACCTTGCTCTAAAATCATGTGAGTCCTCGCGAATAATAAACGTTCTTCAATAAAGAAACGGAAAATTGTATAGAACCATGCATGCCCCTACATATGAACAACAAGGGTCTGGAACATTTGAAGTTAATATTTTTCGAATATCAAGATTTGGTTCAAAAAGTCACAAAAGAGTATTACTCAACCCTGCTGCTTCAAATGTTAATTGCCAATAAAAAATTTTGTATTTAAAGCTAAGTCACGATTGATCAGCTTACGATTTTTAAACTTTAACCTCGTTTGTGTGTGCTTTGCCGATGCACATCTAACTCCGACCCGATCTCTATTAAGATTAACGACGTAGAAAGGTTGTTTAATAGTGAAAAGATAAAGTATGATGGAGCAAACTATAGCTGGGAAGTTTAATCTGCCTTTTGTCTAAACTTAATCGTCTACTTAGCCGGCAACACAGCCAGTACACTCTACTTAGTGGAGTTGCGAATAAGAAATAGAGAGGTCAGATTAAACAGGAGGGAGGGGGCGAGGGGGGTATCATGTTTCGGAGAAAAAGGATTTAGATTCCGCCTTTTGACTTTTGTGAGGGGTTTGCGTTTAATTTTATGCGTGTGTGAATGACCAACAATCTCAAAGCGTACAGAAGGCAAAAAAAAATCAATTATTTATTTCTTTCTGTCTTATTGTTTCTTTTCTGTGTCGTGTCAAAAATTTTAAGAAACGAGCATTAGCTTTGTGTAATGTTTACCTTTTCATGTATCTATATGTACCTTACTTCAAAAAATCATAACAAACCTGTTACGAAACAGAGAGAGAGAGGAATTTAGGATCTTTGCAGAGAGAGTGGTTTGGAGCTATGTTTGACGGTTGACTCTATTATGTTTTGCGTTGACAAAAAGAAACAATAACTGTCCCCAAAAGTAGACAATAAAATAATTAAACGTTGACGCTTTGATGGACATTAAATCTCGTATGAAGTCTATGTGCATATGAAGGTGATGTACATCAGTGTCGTTGACGATGACCATCAAAACTTTACGGCTGTTATATTAGGTTATATGTTTTGCCAACTACAGGCACACAAGCAAATAGTTATTTTTGGTGTATTTTCTACATTTAGTAATTTTGTAAACTTTAATCTAATATTTTTTAGATTCTCATTTTTAGTTGAGTAAGAAATCAATCTTATTGGTTTGATTGTGGCTTTTTTTGTTCAAGTTCGTCTCATCATCATCTTCTTCTGTGGAAGCACGAGTTTCTGATGGAAGTCCCTCAACTCGGCTTTGCCGCTCTTCTTGACTAGCGAAATTTGTTTCAGCAAATGATGAAGCATTCAGTTCTTTCTCTTTATCAGAAGCCTCAGTACTGGGTACTTTTGAACCAACATCGAGATTGCTTATAATGCGCCTCCATCGAAACTGACACGCATTCGGTGTACGTTCATGAAAAAACGTCGAAATCTCTCTCCATCCCAACTTTTGCACTTCTTTTAGTTCTCGTAATAGTTTATCCTCGTCAGCTGACCATGTTGAAGATTGTTTTGATTTTCTTGGAACTCCAACATAACCAGCGTAAGGATCTGGCATTGTGTATGGTACTACATTGTAATAAAATTGATGTTGTGCAGGGGCCAGAGACAGGGACGACATTGGTTGTTGGTAATAATGTTGTTGCATGTGATGCATGGGAATATACTGTGGGTGTGGTGGTAATTGAGGTGGTTGATAAGAAGGATAGTACTCAGGGTTGTGGGAGTATGTCGTAGGGATTTGTTGTAGTGGAATGAGGGATGGAGGATATGGTGTAGTTTGAGATTGAGGTGGTGGTATTAGTTGATATGGTTCAGCCGGGGCCTGCAGCTGTGAAGAAGAATAGTAATATCGAGTCTCTTGTTGCAATGGAAGGTTTTGTTGAGATGTAGGGTAAGATTGTAATGTGTGCATGGGAGGCAATTGTTGTTCTGGCATGTGTTGAGGTAAAGATTGTTGCGAGACGACGGTAGCCGCTTCTGGTACAGACTCGGTTTGTTGACTTCGTGATACATTAACATGTCTTGAAGGGAGGGTTAAGTTTTGTCCGATGTTTATGTGTGGTAGAACAGGCAGCTGATTTTGCTGCGATCTGAATAAAACATTCAGACTGGGAAGCGGCGCAGATGGCAGACCCTGCGTCAGACTATGCTTGTCTTTAACTTGAAAATTTTGCGACAGAAAAGAATCATCTGCTCTGCTGTCACCTTCTTCAGGATTTGGAACAGACTCTAGTGATGTTTCAGCCTCGCTCATGTCACCTTCACCTAAGTTAATGGGCTTCTTTAATATATTCAACGCTTCAATTGATGGTTTATACCTCAAGTTTCGTGGTTTAGCAACTTGTGCTTGTTCATGCTTGCGCTTTCTTTTTGGAAACGTTGAAGGTTTGAAAATATCTTTATTCCCCATTAACGTTAACATAGCCTTAAAAAATGGAGCTGAATTTCCCACACGATAATTAATAGATATGGGTTGGCTACCTGAGACTTTACAAGTATTTAAGATCTGGCTTGAATGTGACCGCTATTGTTGCGAAAAGCTGAGGAGCTATAATGAATGATTTTGGAGTTCAACAGGACCACAGCTGGTGATGTATATCGATTATAATGGTTCGAATTATGTGCGACTAGTTGGTTTTCCTTTGGTAGGTATTGCGCTTTGGTATTGGCTTGTAAACGAGTGAATAAATAGCGGAATTGTGCGACTTTATAGAATTTGAATTGAAAATTATGATGAACACCGGTGGATGACGCTAACTGACCGAGGGTTACTTAGTTAATCTAGTGTTGATATGTATACAGTAAGTTTTGAATGGTATCGGGAAAAAATAAAAATAAAAATAAAAATCTTTGGACCCCAAAATTGCATCTCTTTGTTCAAGCTTGTTATAAATAGCTTCCAAGTAGCTACTTATATATTTATTTCAAGAGATCTATCTATATGTAATAGAATCTCACTTCTACTTTCTTTTTGTCTTTGTATCTTTTTGAATTATTAAGGAAAACTAAAATTCCTAGCGGTAACAAAAATGGAAAATAAAAATAAAATAAAAAAATAAAAAATAAAAAATAAAATTGATTTTGCATTTTAACTCAATATGCACCAATTGTATATTACACAAAACATTTATAACCTAAAATATCAGAGCATAGACTATATTATATGGCACAAACATCAATTGAAAAATAAGCGTATTAAGCGTGCGCTATAACAATAATGTACAATCATAAAGTGAGAAATAAGCCCACAGGTTTATGAAGCTCAAGCACTTAAACCATTGTGAAAATTGGAAAAGGAGCAACTTCTCTTCCTATGTCTCCTCCACAAGCACTCTTACTTAATTGAGATACAACTTAACGTAAAGCAACCTTCAAGCATCTGCACAGGCTCTTAAATGCCAGCACTACTTTTCCTTTTCTCAACTTTTTTTTACTACTAAGTCCGTCGATTGACACAAAATGCAGTCCGTAATGAACAATATAATACATCACGCCTTGAAATTGGCTTCTTTTTTTTTCTTTTTTCTTATTCCTCTTTCATTCTCCCTTTATAATTCTTCTCTGACTTAACTTTCTAAGTGCCATAGGGCACTAAAAGCTTTTTCAGTATCATTTGCGATGATTTGGTTGCTACATTAAACAAAGTACTGATCGAAGGGTTGGTTTTGTACTTCTTCTCCCCACTGTCCCCTTGCTACAACCGCTCAAATGTGTTGCAAATCAGGACTGCCAAGTCGTTGATTTGGTTATTAATATCTTGATCTACAACTTTTAACCGAAAAATGTCGTTATAAAAAAAAAACAGTCACAGGGCTTAGTTTCGAAGGGTTTGAATATGCAGGGCGAAGACGTAGCGTCTCGAAGTTTGATGAATTTTGGTTACTTTTATCTTTGCAAAAATATAGCATTCATACGAGACTTCTTTCTAAACGAACGAGCCTGCTGTAAGTGAGACTCAAGTACATGACTTTGGTTACAGCAAACATGAATTCCTTTTTTTTTTTCGTAAACCTTGCGCTTTTTTTTTGTTCTAGAACTAGTGCAAAAGAACAATAGTCATGGGTCTAAATATGTGACAACTATTGGTTATAACGGAATAACAATGTGGTCCAAACAATAGGTTATGAACCCTGAGTCTTGATCACTTTATGTTCTCTTTTTCCGGATCCAAAATGGAATGTTTATGAGATCTCTTAATTATGTACCTTATTGTTTACCTTTTTTTTTCGGTTTCTACTAACAACATGAAACAATCAAAAGTTCAAATAAGCAAGCGAATGTATGTTTATTAGCCGAGACACGTTTTGGCGAAGTTACATTTTCATCTAATACAAACTAATAGAAAGGATAATCCATACACTAAGCCCAAATCTAGATCTATTTTCTCCAAAAATAATACAACCGTTTCAGTATTGTATTTTGAGCAGGTTCACAAGTTAGACAAGAGCAAATGCGATTTCTTGTAGATCAAATCACTGTCTCATCTCAGTGGTTCGCTAAAGTTTACTCATTGATGCGTATCTAATTAATTAACGGTCTTGAAATCTCCCATTGTTAACAGGCAGTGTTATTGTTTCTAAATTTAGAAACAGAACCACTCAGTTAGGAAGATGAAAAGTATACTATGCTTGGCTATTGTTCTCCTTCTGCTGGTTGCAATAGTTCAAAGTGGTGGAAAAGAAAAAAAGAATTCTCTATGGACACAAATCATCATGTCGCTGGTTGTACAAAGGTATTTCCGACAAGGACAATAAGCTGAACTGAAATTCTCACTTTTAATTTACATTTATGCATCACAAAAGAGTGTTTGGTCTGCTTTAAGCGAGCCCACGATCATTAACCAAAATCAGCGACGTGCATTGCTTTACTGCTGATCGAAAATGACGAACCAATAAAAGGCGCATATCCGAAAGATTTTGAAAAACCGGCACTAGCTATCGAAGAACGTTAGGATTCACCTACAACAAAGCCCATCATACGTTTCAATTACCCTACTGTAAGTTTATATGCCGCTACAAACAACACAAAAGTCACTATTGAGATAAACACAATTCAAACTCATCCCATAAATTTCAGTGTATCTGCCGAGCATGCAGCTTCCAGCTCTCTCCACTTCTCTTGCCTAGGCAAAGTCGATCCCCCCTCCATGCATCCGAAATTATGCACCACTCGATCCAAACTTTTTCGCCCAATCCTCATATTCTTGAAGTCCCTCTTTTGACACACTTGGTCGAATGTACTTTAAACTGTTTTCAAAATCTTCCAAACTGATAGGTCTTATTTGATCTGTCGGTGTCAGCAACAACTTGTCGCCCAAAGACCTTAATGGACCCATGGCAGAATCTTTAGCCAATGCTGTTATATCACTACCACTAAATCCATCAGTTAGCTTGATCAACTTTTCATAATCATCATCCGATAATGTATGCTTCTGATATTGTAATAGCTTCATGATTTGATGTTTCCTTGCTTCAGGTTCTGGTAGAGGAATATATTGTCGACGTACAAATCTTCTTCTTGCTGCCTCGTCAATAGACCATGGCAAATTGGTGGCTCCAAGGATGAGAACTCGCGACACGTCTTCACCCGAATCACGACCAGCAGCAGCACTTGAAAGCTCTGACCATTGAACAAGAAACTCATTCTTGATACGTCTAGTACTCTCATTTTCGCCTTCTGATCTCGAAGACAAAATCGAGTCAATCTCATCCATAAACACAATCGAGGGTGCTAGCTTTCTAGCCAAGAGAAATAATGCCTTGACTAACTTTTCCGACTCACCTAAATACTTTGACGTTAGTGACGATGAGCTGATGCTAAAGAAAGTCGATTGTGATTCAGTGGCAACGGCTCTAGCCAACATTGTCTTCCCCGTTCCAGGTGGTCCAAAAAGCAACATCCCTCTTGTTGGTTCTCTCAACCCTTTGAACAAATCAGGCCGCAAAAAAGGGTACACCACGGCCTCCTTCAAAGAGCTTTTTGCACCTTCCAACCCAACTATATCGTCCCAATAAACTTCATCTCCACGTACAACAACGTCATTAAGAATGTTCTTGGCTGCAATTGGATCTATTCCTCGAATAGAAGAAATCAAAGTGTTTTGCTCCTTCTCAGATGTCAACGCATACACTGGATCAGATTGCGATTCAAACTTCTCGCCATCGTAACCACTTAGTAAATCGTCCATCGTTGGACTATTGATCGATTCTTTCTCCTCTTCAGGCTCAGACTTTTTAGGTGCCACTTTCTTTGTTGCTCCATTAGCGGCGCCATTGGCTGCGACACGAATCTTTCCTTGAGTAGGCTTGGGTTTAACATAGTTGTAAGTAATTGTTGGTTTCGGCTTGGTTGCTACCGTTGGGGCCAGTGTAGGTTTTTTCAGCTGTTGCATTAGCTTGTGTAAATTGAGCGGCTTTGGTTTGTTGTAAACGTATGGTCCTTTAGGCTTTGGACGAACATCGGTGGTGCTTTTAGAAATATGCTCAACTGGTGTCATACCCTTATCATGCCTTGGTTGAGATGCGGATTTTGGAGGACTATCGGAAACCATTTTGATTGTTAGATCATCCATGGATCGGTAGACATCTTTTGATCGAGCGGAGTCATCCATATCTATTAGATTAGGTTCATCATAGTTTTCTGACAAGCCCGAAGACGATCTTGACGAGTCGACCTTTTCCCAGTTATCCCCTTTGGTAGTGTATGTATCTTGATCGAAATCGGCAAAGTAGCTCGAAACTTCCACTTTTGGTGCCGGTGACATTTCGAACTTATATTTCCCAGGTTTCTGCCATGACTTCGATGCTGCCTGTGAAGCTTGCTGGACTGATTCCTGTGCCAACCTCGTGCTTGGGGTCTTGCTCGACCCCCCATTTGAGTGGGTGCGTAATGATTTCATTAAATGTCTCAGTGGTGGTGGAGCTGAACTGCCAAAAGAATTGGAGGGCAGTGTCACTCTCAACGATGGAACCGTCTTATCTCTAATGCCTCTTGGAGGAGGGGGAGGTGGTGCGCCATTAGCTTCCCGTTTCAATTTTCGATTCTTTTCGTCTAACCTTAGTTGAACTCTTATCAAATGCTTAACATTTTCGTCACGTATACTCTTTAGACTGTCCAATATTGCTTTCTCTTGAGGCTCCAACTTGGAGCTATACTTGTCGAAAAGATCCAACTTGTACAACAATGTTGTATGTAGGCTTTTCCATCCTTTCAATGCATCATCGACATTGTTCTCTTCCTCCAATGTTAGGTTCTTTATTGTCTCACTGCAACAATCATTGTATGTCTGTTCAAGCTCTTCCAACGTAACTTGAGCTGGTTTTTTTCTAAACATCTTGTATGTTGGGTCTGTTGAATGTGATTGGTGACAAGGGAAGGTATGAAATTGCTCTTGATTCAACTAGTTGAGTGATATGTGTATAAGGGCGCCACAATAAAGTATGTGTCAAATCTTTGACCTTTGCTATTTCACCGATCAGAGTTTTCTATTTATTTTTTTCTTTTGATCCCTCTGATAGAGCTTAGCAGTTACAACTTTTTTTTTGGTAAATCAAACACGTCCGAAAGGAATTATAATGTTGGTGGACGCAGTGAGATTGGTCGATTAAGTTGATACTCGAGACCATCCAGAGATGTAACCACTTCACTATCTACACAAGAACTATTGTATTGTAAAAAATTTTTTGAATGGTCATATTTTCTGATACACAGCCGCATGAGAAAATTCTACAAAACATCTGGCGGAAAATGTAGTGATATAACGGGATACTCAAAAGTTTCCAACCTTTTAAATATTCTTTTTAACCACCTTGATCTAACCGAAATGTAATCAACAACAAGGCAACAGCATGAGCGAAAGACGAATGCAAAGCACCTCTGACTTAGTCTCAAGATCAAATGTTTTTATCTCCCTAACTTAATAGGCGAGACAGGCGACCTTATAATGAGATAAAGCTCTCCTTCATTGAACACGGAGTTCAAATCTGAGACGAGATAGCTCCAATTCGACTTTGCCATACCTGAAAACTGCACTTACTGCCAAATTTTTCGGAGTACAACTTTCTAAAGAGAAAAGAAGAAGTAAAGGAAGTTAAAAAAAAAAATTGTAGAAATGAATTTTTGGTGATGAGCGTCAACGCTGCCAAAGTATGTGTGCATGGATGCGAAGTTTTTTTCTCCACGTCAAAGGCAGGATTTTGATAATTTCTGCAACTTACGG